>Ga0081455_10001017_pt1 | contig 35359 bp, 39 predicted proteins | sample TabmetS3T2R1_FD_70207 | JGI IMG/M metagenome (GOLD analysis project Ga0081455, IMG submission 70207) | Tabebuia heterophylla rhizosphere microbial communities from the University of Puerto Rico - S3T2R1 | ecosystem: Host-associated > Plants > Roots > Rhizosphere ...
CGAGCGTGCTCGATTGCTGCGGTACGAGCCGCGAGGGTCGCACGTAATAGCTGAGGCGCAGCTGATAGACAGCATCCGGAGCCGGGAGCAGTTCGACCTGGTCGCCCTGCACCGTGTAGACAATCGGCCGCCGCTTCGTCGTGCTCGCGCCTTCGTACGGTGCGCTCTGCGACGCGGTGACTTCTGTAAGCTTGCACCACGGCCCGTTGACCGAGTCGGAGATCTCGACCTTCTCGAGGCCTCCCGCGACTGCGCGATATGGAATCCGATAGCGCGAGCGCGTCGAGCTCGTCGCCATGATGGTGTCTTTCAACCAATACCCGCTGCGCGCCTTGACGACGATGTCGCCAAAGACCGTCATCAACTTGTCGTTGCACTCGGCGAGTAGGCGCGCGTCGGTATACTCGGAGAACGCGGTCGCGTCGCCGATGAATGCGTCGAAGCGCACACTGGTCAGGATCTCGTCCGAACGCACGACTCACCTCAGAACGGCAGCGCGCCGCGCATGCGCCCGCCGTTCGAAAACTGGCTTCGCCAAGCCGCCTCCTGCTGGTCCTCAAGTCGATCGCGAAGCATCTGCTCCGCCTGCTCGGCTCGAGCGTTCTGCCGCAACGTTCCGGCCGCGCCGGCCACTTGCTGCAGAAGCCCCGCGTAGTTCGGCGCGGGCTCCGCGAACTGTTCGTCGATGTTTCGACCCGCGAGCTTCGCGTCGAGGTATGAGGTGTCACCGCCGAGCGCTGCCGCGCGGTTACGCATCGCCATCACCTTCGCGAGCTTTCGCGCCTTCTCGCGCTGCCTGGCACGCTCTTGGCTCTCGAGCAGCGACTGCAGACCGCCAATCAGACCGCCCACGCCGGCACCGACGCCTGCGCCGATGGGGCCGAACGTCGCGCCAGTAGCCGCGCCACCAGCTACGCCAGTTCCGATCCCGAAGAGTGGTGACGCCATGGAGTTGTGTCCTTCAAAACTCCAGAGGCCCGGCCGGAGGGAGGGAGCCCCCGGCCGAGCCACTGAATTTGCTCAGTTCGCCGGGACGTCGTCGTTGTTGTTGACGAAGCCCGACAGGATCGCGTTGCGGTACGGGTTGAGCAGCAACGGCGCCTGCTGTTGCTGGTTGCGGATCTCGCTGCCCGCGTTGTTCGGCATCTCGAGGAAGAAATCCTCGTTTCCGTTCGCTCCGCGGTACGTGATGTCGCCGGCGCCGATGCGGATCGTGCCGTCGTTCTCGAGGAAGAAGGCAAAGCCTTGCTTCATGTACTCGTGAACCATCACGTTCACGATGCCGGCCGACGTGATGTATTGAAGGTTTGCGGTACCCTGCACCTTCGTCTCGATCGCGCCCTGCGTGCTGTCCCAGCGGGTCAGCGTGTTGGGCTCCTCCGCGAGATCGACGAACGTGTTTGCGTTCACGACCAGCGTCGCGCCCTTCTTCAAGCCGTTCGGGAAGAGTCGCCCGCCCACCGATAAGATGCGCGCCCGAGTGAGCGGCGTACCGCCTGAGAACGCGATCTGCCGCGCGCGCCAAACACCGACGTTGCCCGCGTTGATGTTCGCGAACGTTCCGTTGTTCTCGAGAATGCCTTGGACACCGACGCATGCCTTTCCGGCGACCGCGCCGAGACCGCCGCCGGCCCAACCAGCGGGTACGAGCCGCTGACCCGGAGCGATCGCGACCGCATCCAAACCCGCGCCGAAGCTGACCTGACACTTCGACGAATCGGCCGTGCTCACGACCGGGACGCTGCGCGCGAGCACCGTCGTCCCCACCGAGTTCACGACGTCGACGAGCATGCCGCCGGAGCTGTTGCCGCCATTGGCTGCGTTGTTCCACATCCCGACCATCCACGACGGGCGGGTGATGCGGACGACAGACGCGGCGTTCCAGTTGGTGCCGGACACCACAGCGTCGACGACGCCGATGTCCGCGAGGATGGTGGAGCCACCACCCGGGCCGAACATGCACCCGATCTCTGCGTAGTGCTCGGCACCACGCATCGTGGTCATCATCGCGAGGTCGATCGGGTCCCAGTACGCGGCGGCATCGCCCTGCAACGAGACGCCGTTCCGCGCCTGCATCATGGCGGGGTACGGAATCACCTCACGCATGGTGATGTCGTACGCGTCGAGCTTCGCGAACAGCTGACCGGCGGAACGCGCTGGGTTCAACGCGTACGCGGTTCCGGATTTGTCCGCGGTCTGACCGTGTGAGATCGCGGTCTGCACCGGGAAGATGAACTGATTGCCGGAGCGATCAGCGCCGGCGACGAACTTGGCGAAGCTCCGGAAGCTGTTCACCTCCGGCAGCGGGTTCATGTATTCGCCGTAGCGATCTGTATAGTTCGCGGCGAATTGAGGGTCCTGTGCGGACATAACTAGCCTCGGAAATGTTGGGAGTTCCCAACGCTTCGTCGGCTCGTCACATCGCCAGGCCGTCCTACTTGGCTCGCCCCATGAAAGCTGTGTTCATGGGATTCCTTTGGGAGGGGCGAGGATTCCGCTTACGCGTCGCTGGCGACATCAGGTGTTTGACAGTGCCGTTAGTCGCCTACCGTTAGGGTAGGTGGCGTTGTGTCCACAGTCGAGCAACGGCGGGTCGATGCACTCGATCAGAACGGACGCTTGAAGTACTTGGCAGCGAAGTCGCTCGGACGCTTGCTCTGACCGCCCGTCGCCGCGGGCTTGGCGCTTCCCTGACTGGCAAGACGCTTCGCCGGGAGCGGTTGCGAGCTGCCGTTCGCGGGTCGACTTGATGCGCCGCGGCGGTCGCCAATCTCCTCGGAGAGTGACTGCGCCGCCCGCATGAAGAACTCCATGGAGAACTCACCGTCCCAGCCCGGCTGATCGCCGAGCCACTTCATGTGTCGCAAGAGGTCGTCGCGGTTCGGCCCGTTGTCCTGGATGCCGTACGCCTTGAAGGCGACCGGGCACAGTTGCTCGAAGCTCTTCTTCATCGACCCCACGCGCGCGCCCTGGTCGACGTCTTGCGTCTGCTGCGTGCGCTGACGCTCCCAAGCCTGCTTTTCGCGCCCGAGCTTGCGGTTCTCGAGCTCGGTTGCGCGAGCAGCCTTGAGTTGCTGCTCGGTGCGCTGCATCGCATCGTCCACGCGGCGGTCGTTCTGGTCGCAACCGTACTGCTCCATCGCCGCACGGCCGGCTGCGCGGATCAGCGCCGCCTCCTGAATGCGACGCTCGGCGATGATCAGGGCGGCTTTCTCGAGCACCTCGCCGTACCCCATGTCTTCGTACTCGTTCACAAACGCCGCAGGGTCGTTGACGCGCTCGAAGTGCTGCTGGATGCGCTGCTCTCGCCCGTCGAGGTCCGCGTTGCGCGTGCGGATCTGCCCGAGGCTGCGCGAGTAGTCGTACAGGCGCATCGCGCCGTCCTTCATCTCGCGCGCGCTCATGTACTGCTTGCGCTTCGCGCCGTCCAAGCCGACCACAGTGACCTCGACCAACTTGTCGAGGAACTCGTCCGGCAACGTCTGGCCCTCATGCCATGCACGCGCCTTGGTCAGCAACTCCGCGTCGCTGAGCGCGCCCTGTTCCGCCTGCTCGGCCTGCTCCAACGCCTCGGGCTCGTTCGCGCCGGGCTCTTGCGACTCCGCCTGCACGCTCTGCTGGCCGGTGACCTCGTCCTGTGGGTTCACGCTCGTGACGGGCTCAGCCTGCGTCGCGCGCGCTTGCGTCTCCGCTGCGCGCGCTCGGTCAGCGACGCTTGACGCGTTGCCTCCGGGTGCGACCGGCGTCTTCACGGCTTGCATCGACTGCTGGCGAGCCTGCGCGTTCTTCGCGCGCATGTTCTCCATGAAGTTGTCGCGCGTCGCCGGCAGCGGCATACCGCCGCCCGCCGGCGCGCCATTCGTATTCGGTGCGGCTTGTTCGCTCATGGTTTCCCTCTCAGGTCGACGCTGACATCTGCGTGTCCGGACGGCTCACGGCCGTTGGTGGAGCTGACGCCTGCTTTGGCAGACGCGGCTGATCTGGTTGTCCGTGCTCGGGCACGCGCGATCCACTGCTCGGCTCGTGCCCAGCGTTCGCCGCGGCCTGCGGCGCGTGCGGAACCGAACCCGGCAACGGCAAACCGTCCGGACCGAGCTGCGGCGGCGGCCGTGGAATGTTCACTGTGAGCGCGAATGTCGGATCGGTGCCCGCCCACAACAGCGCGTGCTTGGCCATGTGCTCCTGCAACATGAGCAGCGCATTCGGGTCGGCGTTCGGCTGCGTGCGGAGTTTGTCGTAAGCCGCCTTGTGGCGTTCGTTGTGCAGCGCTGGGTGGTCGCTCTTGGCGGGCTCGCACCACTCGCCCTTCATCAGCTTCTCGTTCTCGTATTGGATCAAGAGGTACGTGCTCTGATCGCTGTCGGTGAAGCCGTCGAAGTTGCCCGTCGTCATCAGCTGGATCACTGCCTGACGATCCTTCGGGTTCTGCACGTCCTTGATCGCGTTCCACATCTCCATGCGACCGGGGATGCTTCGTAAGAGCGGGTTCGCAGTGTTCGCGACCACACGCTTGATGCCGGAGAAGTCCGCCGCGGTGAACTCGCGCAAGTACGGCGCCTGATTCGCGCCCGCGACCTCTACGAGAAACGCCGTGTCCGCGTTAGCGCGCACGAGTTGCAGAATCATGTTCGCCGTCGCGTTGCGGCCGAAGTCAAGCGTCGCCTCCGTCGCCGAGACGAACTTCTGCGCGACGTTCACCATCAACGCTGCGAACGCGCCGCTCGTGATGTTTGCGCCCGGGTCGCCACGCACCGTGGCGTTCATCCCGGAGATCTCATTCAGCCGCGCAAGCAGGAACTCGAGCCCCCACTTGGTGGACTCGGGCATCTTTGCCCAATCGATCACCTGCGGCGGCTTTTGCCCTGGCTTCGTTCGGAAGAACGCGCCGCCGCGCGAGAGCTTCTCGAGGTCGATCTCGACGCCTTCCTCCGCGAACAGCGACTGACGGCCAAAACGCAGCGTGTTGTTCGCCCACTGCGTCAATATCTCGTCGATCATCTCCTGCGGTGCGAGGAGGTCCGTCGACTCCGGGTAACCGAATGTGGTGGCGAAATACTTCGCCGAGCACACACTGATGACCGGCATGCCCTCGGGCAGCGGGCACGCCACGTCCCACAGAACGACGTCGCCGGCGTAGCCGACGTACCGGCCACCGGGCACAGCGTCACACGCCTGGTGGTAGAAGTGCCGGACGATGATCTGATCGTTCGTCGCCCCGGAGATGTCGAAACCGAACATCTCCGCCGCGCCGATGTCGCCACGGAGGTTGTCGACGGCTCGAATCTTCGCTGCCTTCTCGGGAAAGCGCGCCGCGATCTCGTGCTTCGAGCAAACCTCGCGCACGATGCACCAGATGCTCTCCTTCGCGTACGGCTCGCGGACGACCTCCCACGGGTAGAGGCTCGTCAGCGTCGGTGCGCCGCTCTTGCGAAGCCGCTTCACCGGCTTCATCAACGGCTGACCGTTCACCGGGTTGACGAGAGCCTCGCCGGTGACCTCGTCCATCGCCGGCACCATGCTTTCGACGCTGACGTCGTTGCCGGCGCTGAAGTCCCAGCGGCCCCACACAAAACCCTCACCGAAGTATCCGTCGCTCTCGAGCGCTGCCCATTCGATCTTTTCGCCGCGCGCGGAGCGATACAGGTAGTCGAGCGCGCTCTGCGCCATCGGCACCTGCGCGAGCGACGAGAAGTCATCGTTCAGCGCGAGACACTGAAAGCTCGGGCGCTCGCCCTGCGCCATTACGTTGCGCTGCTTGATGTAGCCGCGCACCAGATTGATGCGGAATCGCACCGTGCTCGCGGTCGGACCGCTGAACGTCAGCCGCTGCGTCGTGTTGCGACCGCCGTTGCGTGGATCGATGCCTTGCGCTTGCGCGTAGATGAGACGCAGCAGCGACCAGTACCCGCGCTCGACGCCGGCTTGCCACCAGTTCCGCTCGTGACCCTGCGCCTCGCCGATCAGCTTCTCGGGCTCGAGAGTCGCCCAATAGCGATCAGCGCTAGCAGCGGGGTTGGCGGTGGTGGTCTGAACGTCCAACGAACAGCCTCCGTCAGCTGACGCCCATCATTCGGCACATGAAGTCGGGCGGATTCTCGGGGAGCACGCGATACGGATGCGCCGCTTCGGACACCGCGTTGATGAACGGTGAGATGTCGATCTGCCGCGCCGCCATCCAACCCGCCTCAGAGAGCGTGATGAACTCGGAGATCTTCAGCGGCTTCGACAGCACGACCTCGTGCACGTACGTCTCGGGGGCGATCACGAACTCGCGGAACTCGCCTGTGTGCGGATCGCGCTCGGTACGCGAGCCCGGCGACATGCGCGGATCTTCGACAACGCGCTTGCACACGATGATCGCGAAGTCCGGGATGTGCGGCGCCGCCTGCATGTTGAACTTCGACGCGATCGCGTGATGGGAGATCGGCTCGTAGCGCTCTTTCAGCGCAGCCTTGACGACCCGCTGGTCGTAGTCAGGCTCCGGAACGAGGAAGAGCGTGTTCGCGGGAACCGGCAGCTTCTTCTTCGGCGCCTCCGGCTTCGAGACTTCGGTCTTCAGAACTTCTTGCTTATTGTCCATCGTTCATCCCTCCTCAGCGGCCCCAGCTACGTGCGTCGCCGAGAGCAGCGAGCGTGCCGGCCATCTTCGTTTCGACCTCGGGCCCAACCGCCGCGAACTTGGAGTCGTACTCCTCGAGACGCTCTCGCATTTCGAGCAGCGCCTGCTTCAACGCGGCTTCATGGACGTCGAGCCGCTTCGACAACGCCTCGACCGCGCGTGCCTGCGCTTGCGTGTCGGACTCCTCACGCAACCGCGCATGCTGTAGTGCGACCCATCGCCGGAAGCAGTCCCAGAGGACCGCAGCAAAGATCGTGATGCTCAGTGAGAATGCAATGGTCGAGGTCATTGTGATGTTGTGTCCCTCTATCGCCACTCGCGATCCCCAAACATGTTGTAAGACCCGACACCAGTTTGTTCACGCGCACTGAGCATGTGTCGAGCGCGATCGGGTTGGTTGCGGTCGATGCACTCGATGGCGGGTGGAAATGGACTGCGAGTCCATCGCACATCGCGAACCACGTACTTCAGCGCCGCGATGCAATCTTCGTGTCCCAACAGCCGCGAACGCGACCAGTCGATCTTCTTGCCGTTCTCGTCTGTGCGCCACATCCCCGAACGCAACTGCTGAATGAGCGGCTCGGTCTTGCCGTTCTTCAAAATCACGATCTTCAGCGGCCGCGCTGCGAACAGCATGCGCAGATGTTGCTCGTCAGCCTCAGCGCTGCCGTCGCCCTTCTGCGCCATGCGCACGTTCATGCCGTAGTCGACGTTCATGTCCATGATGAACCGCGTCGCCACGTCGCTGACTCGCGAGTACGGGTTCGCAACAAGGCTGCGCGCTTCGGGTTCCCAGTACGTCAACGAGCCCGGACCCGCTTCCCAGACTTCCCCGCCGCCGGCGGCGCGTGTCACGTCCTCGATGGTCAGCTCACGCTTCGTCGGCTCGGCGACCGCGCGATGCGCCGTGCCCCAGAGCTCTTGCTCCATCGATTTGCACACGGAGCTCACTTCGCCCGTGCTCGCGTTGGGCTTCATCCACGCCGCTTCGACGACAATGCATTGACGCAACCAATCGAGGTACATCCACACGAGCCCGAACGGGTCCGTCTTACCAGGGTCCATGCCCACGAACGCGAGCGCGTGCGTCGGGCGCAGCCAGACTTTCGGATCGACGACGTGAACCGACTCGTCGAACTCCGGCACGATCATTGTCTCCGGGTCCGGGTCGTTCTCGTTGAACAGCTCACGCTTGCACGTCGCCGAGTTGCGTCCACCGCACTGCCGGATTTCGTCCTCGATGTCCTCCGGTGTCAGGCTCGTGTTGTTCTCGATCGTCATCGACGAGAACGCGCCGCGCGCCTCCGCGTCCGGTCGGAACTCCCGGTTGAAGTCGTGGTCCTTCTGCTTCGGCTCGCTGGACTCGAGCGCGATCCACGCGTGCGGCAGCCCCTGAAACTGCAGCATCACCTCGCTCACGAGCGTGCTCTCGAGGCCTCGCACAAACCCGGCTTCGGTCACGATGCAGAAGTCCAAGAACGGACCGCGAAGCGCGTCCGGATGCATGTCGAGGCCGACCAACTTGATGCGCGCCTCGACAGCCGGAATGTACAGGTGCTCGTGATGGCCGTTGCCGGAGCTGCGGTACTCGGGACGGTAGCCTTCCGGGGCGTCGCGAAAGACCTTCTCGATGTTCGGAACGAGGACCGTGCCGATCTTCTTCTGCGTCGGGATCGCAATCATCCCGTTCGCGCCGCGTCCCTCGCGCGTGTAGAAGCGGATGCACTCCTCTTCGCCGACTAACAGCCAGAAGCACGTCTTGCCGGTGCGCCGCGCGCTGCGGTCGACCCACATGCGGTCAAACCGTGCCCCGATCGATGCGCACCACTTCCGGTGCTCGCGCGTCTGGCGACGCACGTTCCATTCGCGGACGCGGTCATACTTCTCGAGCTGATGCCGTTGCTGCTTGAAGCGCAGCTCGCCAGCCCGGTACAGCAGCGCGACGCGCTCCTCCTCGGGCATGTCGAAGTCGATCGGCAGCGCTTCGCCTGCGCTCACTGCACCTCGGCTTCAGGCGCAAACGCGTCGATGTTCTCAGGCGTGATGATCGTCGCGCCTTCGCCGAGCCCGTTCGTCTCCAGCTTCGCCGCGACGCTCTCGGCCGCTCGGTCGCTCACCACCAGCTGCGGAAGCGGCACGAACTTCTCGCATTGACACCAGTCGCAGCGTGCGTTCGTGTGCAGCTTCTCGTCGTGCCCGCAGTTGCGACACGCGTGCGGCGTCCGCCGGTTCTTGCACGCGAACGGCGCCTGCGCGTCGTCGTGCCCCGGGTCCGGTCGCCCCTGCTTCATGCAGAAGCGCCGCCACATGCAGTACGGGCACTCGCAGCCCAGCACCACGCGCGCGCTCTCGCGCAACTCCCGCTCCTGACGGTCCGCGAGCTTCTTCTCGGCCCGCCGCCGCGCACGACGCATGGTTCGCGCTCTCATGACTCGCCCTCGCCGAGGGCGTTGTTCACCACGCGCGCCTCGACCGCCTGGCGCTGCATCTGCTCGAGCTTCGCGATGTCGTTGCTCGAGACCACCGCTATCTGCACGCGCGTCGTGCTTCCGGCCGCGTTCGCCACCACCTCGCCTCCCGAGGCGAACTCCGCGAGCATGCTGACCGCCGCCAACCGCTGCCGGCTCTTCCGGTCGCGCGCGACCTCGAGCACGATGCTGACACACTCCTCGAGATGCTCGCCCGCAAGCTCCGCAAGCCTGCGTGCCGCCTCGAGCTTCTGCTTGTCGAGGTTCGGCGGAATGCCCGTGACCGAGCGTGGTTGCGGCCGGGGCATCAGGCCGCCCCCTCGCGCTGCGCTTCTTCCGCCCGGCCGAGCACGCAGATCGCCACGTCGCCGTCGGGCGTCACACTCGTGCGCACACGCACGCCGCGCCGCCACGCCGCGTTCGTGATCGCCGACTGCATCCTCGCGGGCGCCCCGAGGAAGTCCTCGCCATGGCGCAGCAGCGTCACGTCGCCGCCGAGGAAGAGCGCCCACGGGTAGCGGGCGCGAACGCCGACCGCCGTCAGCTGCCGGAGGTCAGCGCGCCAGCGTGCTTGATGTGTCGTGCAATCGGGCGAACTCACAGAAAGCAATCTGTGAGACGAACGCCACTTTGGTAATCATCGTGACCGAGTGCATCGCCGTGCGATCGAGTGCTTGGCGTCACCGCTGCGGTCACGCGCGCACAAGTCGCTCAGCTCGGCGCGGGCGCGCTGACGAGCGTCATTTCGGCCCGCCGCCTGCGAGCTTCCTCATCGCATTGGTCTCGCCAGTCACGGGCGAGCCATCCGCGCGCGAGATGAGCACAGAGCAGGAACATGGCGTCGGTCTTGTCGTGCGCCGGCTCCTCGTCGAACTTCGACACCCAGTCCGCCGCCGGATGGTCCTTGAACTCGTTCAGGAGCTCGCACAGCACCGCCAACATACTCACCGCGAGCTCGTTCAGTCTGTTCTCCGAGGCGTCGTCGAAACACTCGCCGTTCGGTCCGGGCAAGCTCCGAGCGTATCTCCATGCCACGTACGCGATCTCGTCGTGGAGGTCATACTTCCCACGCTCGATTCGCCGGAGCAGCCGTGCGAGTGCTTCCGGCCGCTGCGCATCAAAAGCTTTGCGCTCGGCGTGGTCACGCTCAGCGCGCTCAACCAGCCCACGGCAATACTCCCCAACGGAGTCCAGGTCGGCGATGCGCCTTGCGCGCGCCTTCGTCGTCCGCACATTCCGGAGAAGAATGTGTGTCCAGCCGAGCAGAATCCGAGCTCGGGTCGTCGGCTTACTACACGCGAGCATCGCCATCAGAAATCGGCGAATGCTTTCAGGCACTAAGTTCTCAAGCCTCTCCGCATCACGCTTCCAGTCGGTGCTCTTCATCGCTCGCCCTCCCCTGCAAAAGTTGAGGCCCGCGAGCATGCTCCGGCGCCGATCGGCGTGTCGCTGTGGTTGTTCGGCGTGGAGCGGCGGCGATGTGCGTCGCGAATGCATGCGCGTCTTGACAACCCACGCGGGGTGCTACAAGTTATAACTTGTGAAGTCCGCCGACGTGATCCGATTGCTCGAAGCGGACGGCTGGGTGCTCGCCCACGTCAAGGGCTCGCATCACCAGTACAAGCACCCGACGAAGCCAGGCAAAGTCACCGTCCCGCACCCCAAGAAAGACCTCTCGATCGGCACTATCAAGAGCATCGAGAAGCAGTCCGGCGTCAAGCTCAAGTAGGGGCAACACCAGAGCGGCGGTTTCGAAGTCGCTTCTACGAGGACCACATGTTCTACGTCGCCAAAATCACCCACGACAGCAAGTACTGGGACGCCGACTTCCCCGACTGCCCCGGCTGCCACACGTTCGCGGACTCGCGTGAGGAGCTCCGCGCTGCCGCACAGGAAGCTCTCGAGGGCTGGCTCGAAGCGCATCTCATCGACGGCGAAGCGCCTCCGCGGCCGCGCACGGACTGGAAGCCCGGCCGGCGCAACGTGATGGCCATCCACGTCCCGCCGGCGCTCGCCTCCGCGCTCTCCATCCGCTGGGCGCGCCAAGACCTCGGGCTTTCGCAGGCGCAGCTCGCGAAGCGGATGCGCGTCACCCAACAGGCCGTCGCACGACTCGAGCAGCCCGACGCGAACCCCGAACTCGCCACGATCGAGAAGGCAGCCAAAGCACTCGGCCTCAACGTCGAGCTGTCGTTCTCGGCCGCGTGACACGCCAGCCAGGAGAAGCCCCAATGACCCGCCGCGCCGCCCTCTACGCCCGCGTTTCGACCCGCGATCAGTCGCCAGCGCTGCAGCTTGACGCCCTGCGCCTACTCGCCGCTCAGCGCGGATGGACCGTCGCCGGGGAGTACGTCGACCACGGCATCTCCGGCACGCGCTCGAAGCGCCCCGAGCTCGACCGCATGATGGCGGACGTCCACGCCGGCAAGTGCGACGTCGTCGCCGTGTGGAAGTTCGACCGGTTCGCCCGCTCGACCCAGCACCTCATCACCGCGCTGAACGACTTCCGCGCGCGCAACATCGAGTTCGTGAGCGTGCAAGACGGCATCGACACGACGACCGCCGCCGGGCGCATGGTGTTCGGCGTGATCGCGTCGCTCGCCGAGTTCGAGCGCGAGCTGATCGTCGAGCGTGTGCGCGCCGGCATGGCCTCTGCGCGCCGCCGAGGGCGGCGAGGCGGTCGGCCCCGTGCTCGGGTGGACATCGGTCGCGCGCTGTCACTGCGTGGCGCTGGGAAGCCGCTGCGCGCCGTCGCCGAGGAGCTTGGCGTCAGCATCGGCGCGCTGCACCGCGCGCTCGCAGAGCACGACGTCGAGCGTGTTCCAAAAACCCCTCTGCAAGCGACAGCGTAAACGCGCGAAACTCCGCACGCGCAATCGTCGCTTTCGCGTGTTCCGAAAACACCTGTTTTTGGAACGCAGCTGTCGGCTGCTCCGAGAGCGAGAGCCCGGCGCCGGAGGTGTGTCAGGGATCCAGTCCCTTTCGCCTTCGCAGGCGTCGCATGCGTTCGTACGCCTCCGGCGGCGGCTTGCGCCGTACCTCCGCCGGCTTTGGCTTGCTGGTGGCGTCGAGCTCCTCGCGCACAACGCGCCTCACAAGCGCCTCGAACTCCTCGACCGTCATGTCCATCACGAGCCGTCTACGCATGTCGCTCATAACCGCGAGTCTAACCCCTACCCCGCTCTCTCCGAGGCTAAGAGAGGGGGGTGACGTGTCAATCGCGCTCAATCCCTAACTGCTCGATGCACTCGTTTGCCATCGATCTGCCGGTGATGCAGGTGATGAAGGCGATGTTTTCCCCTCCTTCTTTATAACTGTCACTGACAGTTTCCGCGCGAAGGGTTGTAAACATCACCGGCATCACCGGCATCACCGGCAGTCTGGCGTCCGACGATCTCGGTCAGGGTTTCAGCGGCACCCACGGGCTATCCGCAACGAGCATCGATGCGGTCGACTCGCACCACCAGCTTTCTGACTCAACAACGTGGAACGTACGGTCGGTCGCGCGTTCTACGTAAACGTCGACGTGCACAGCGAGCGCCTGACCCTTCACAACGCCAGGCAGCGCGTACCCCTCCGGGTGTTTCCAGTAGCGAGTAGCGTCTTTGAAATCTTCGAGGCGCACTTGGTCACCTGCCTCTCACGAGTTCCTGCCCAAGCTGAATCGCAAGGCCGATTGGTGCGCTCGAGAGCAGCGACGCGGCCTTTGTACCGTATCCCGCTACGGTCACGCGTAGCAGTCGTCCGTCGATCGCGTATTCGCCAGAGTGTTTCTCACCGAGCGCCGTGAATGTGAACGGCTCCCAGTCGAGCGGTTTTGTCTTTCGCGTCATGCGCGCGATGGTGCGCCTGACAGCCGCATTTTGCGATCACAAGGCGCACAATAATCACAAGGCTCACAAAGCTCACAAACATCACAAAGCTCACAACAAACACAAACAAATTCGATATGTTAGGTGTTGGTAACGCTTGCGCTCTCACCGGTCGCAAATCATGTTCTTCACATGGTCGGCGATCTCAAGAAACCTCGAGGCCGCAATGGCGGGCGTCGACCGCGTGATGCGTCGGGCAGGTCGGAGCAGACACTCGGCGTGAGGCTCACGCCTTGTGAGCGCGACGAGATCTTGACTTGGCTCGATGGCCGTCCGTTCGGAACCACGGCGCGGAACCTAATGCTAGCCGCCGCTCGCTCGGGCCGTAGTGCATCGCCGGCGATGATCGTCGCGGACGCAGGTGACGCGGTGGTGCGGTCATGAGTCGGCGTCGCAATGTGACCATAGAACGTGTCGAATGTGACCGTAGAACCCGATGTAGGTGCACCAAGCTACGTGCTGTGACCGCATGCATCAGCATCTGGCGCACGAGCGCGACCATCGCGTCGATCGCATACCGAGCGTCGCAGATCGTGGGCGCCCTCGGCGCCGAGCGTGCCAGCGTCTGGCTCGCGGACCGAGCTTCGGACATCGCGTGGCAGCGCGAGCTGCGCGACCGACCCGCCCGTGACCGCGCCCGTGCGCGCGAGTGGGCCGCCGCCGTGCGCGGCGTCAGGTGCGCGTCATGACCCACGACCCCCGCGTCGTCGTCGCGCCCGGCGACCACCCATCTGTCGACGACCTGATCGAGGCCGGCGCGACCGCCGAGGAGGTCCTCGCGCACGCCACGCCGCTCGACTGGCCGGAGCCAGCCGATGCGCCCGCCGCTGACGGCGGCAGTGACGCAGACGTCGAACGCATCCGGCCGACCATTCGTACCGGCGCCGACGTGCATCGTGTCGTCGACCAGAGCATCCACGCGCTGCGCGGTGACGAAGGCATCTACCAGCGCGCTGGCCGACTGACGCGCATCGTGCGAGTCACCGACACCGAAGCCACCGCCGAGCGCGCGGCGGCCGGGACGCCACAGCTGCGTGACGTCGCGTCCGCGACGCTACTCGAGCGGCTCACGGCGGTCGCCGAGTATCAGCGCTTCGACGCGAGGGCAAAAGGCTGGCTGCACACCGTACCCCCCATGGAGGTCGTTGCGGCGGTGATGGCGCGCGGCGAGTACCCGGGCATCCGGCCGATCACCAGTATCATCGAGACGCCGAGCATGCGCCCGGACGGCTCGGTCATCGACCGCCCTGGTTACGACGCGGCGACAGGCTACGTGTACCTGCCGCAGCGCGCGTATCCGGCGATCCCGCTGCACCCGACGATCGACGACGCACGCGCCGCTCTGCGCGAGCTCGAGGAGCCGTGGTTAGATTTTCCAGCGACGACGCCGGCCGGTAAGGCCGTGCCGCTCGCAGCTGCACTGACGCACACCGCGCGCCCAGCGATCGTGGGCGCTGTGCCAGCGTTCTTCCACGACGCATCGACGCGCGGCAGCGGCAAGACTCTGGTGGTGCGATGCGTCATCATCATTGCGCAGGGGCGCGAGGCCGCACTCATTACATGGTCGGAGGACCCCGCCGAGACCGAGAAGACGCTCGGTGCGCTCGCGCTGCGCGGCGCGACCAGCGCCATCTACGACAACGTCGTCGGAACCTTCGGCGGGGCCGCGCTCGACAAGGTACTCACCGCGACGGACCGAGTCAGCCTGCGCGTCCTCGGCAAGTCGGAGCAACCAGAACTGCCATGGCGAGCGACTATTCTCGCCACGGGCAACAATGCAGTACTCGGGCGCGACACCGCGCGGCGCACGCTCGTGCAGCGCCTCGAGCCCGGGGTCGAGCGCCCAGAAGAACGCGACACGTCGACGTACCGTATCCCGCAGCTCGAGCGCTGGTGCATGGAGCATCACCCGCGGCTGGTAGCTGCAGCGCTGACACTGCTGCGCGCGTACGTCGTCGCTGGGCGACCGTCGCAGGGACTGACCGCGTGGGGCTCATACCAGCCGTGGGCCGATCTGATTGCGAACGCGATCGTTTGGGCCGGTGGTCCGAACGTGTTAGAGGCCCGCGCGACTGTCGCCGCGGAGGAGGACGAGACGACCGCGGCGCTGCGTGCGCTCCTACCGTTGTGGCGTGCGTTCGCCGCTGATGGCTGCAGCGCGCGTCATGCGATCGACGCGCTGTACTCGCCGGACTACATGCGCGGCCAGGCGGCGCCGGACGGCTGGGACGACCTGCGCGCCGCGATCGAGACGTTGGCGCCGCCGTCGCGACCTGGCCAGCGCCCCGACCCGAAACAGCTCGGGTACGCGTTGCGACGCGCCAAGGGCGCTGTGTTGTCAGGTCTGCGTATCGAGTCCGAACTCGACCGCAAGAAGACAGCCGTCTGGGTCGTACGGGAGGCGGGACGATGACGAGCGCTCGCTACATCGATCGCCTACGTGACGCCGACGTGCTGACGATCGCCGCGCAGCTCGGGATCGAGATAATCGAAAGCCGCGGCACCAGCCCCGGCAGCTTCGCTTGCCCGGCTTGCAACGCCGAACGTCGTCACGGCGAGCGCATTCGCGGCGCGTGCGGCGTGACTGCGAACGGTTGCGGATGGCGGTGCTTCGAGTGCGGGGTGACTGGCGACGCGATCGGGCTCGTACACTGGGTACTTTGCGGACGCGCGCAGGAAGCGTGCAGCGCCACCGATAAGGCGAAGGTGCGCGCTTGGGTCGATCGACGCGACGGCGTGGAACCGCGCGAACGCCCGCCGCTGCGCCTGGTGCGTAAGCCGCCCGAGTACCCGCCAGCCGAGAAGATCGCACGGGTCTGGGCGGAGTGCGTGCGCGTCGATGAGGAACCTGACGTTTGCCACTGGCTGCGCTCCAAACGTGTCGACGTCGATCTCGTCGCAGACCGCGACCTCGCACGCGCACTCCCGAGTGACTCGAGTGAAGCACCGAAGTGGGCGCGCGGCGGATGGCGCCTCATCGTGCCGCTGAGAGATGCCGACGGCGCGATGCGAAGCCTCAAGGCTCGCCGCATCGTCTCCGGAGACGGCCCGAAGTCGTTGTCGCCGAGCGGACACTCCGCCGTCGACCTCGCGTTTTTCGACCCGCACATCGCCGCGGCCGAGCGCGCGTTCTTCATCGAAGGCGAAAAGAAGCTCTTGCAGGTAACCACGCTGTTTCCCGAGGCGATGGTGATTGGCGTCGGCAGCGGCATGATCACCGCAGAGCTCGTCGCGCGCGTGCCTGCCGGCGCCGAGGTCCTTCTCTGCACGGACCCCAACGGCGCCGGCGCTGAGTACGCCACGAAGCTCGCGCGCTTGCTCGCGGCGACCCAGCGCAAACGCGCCCAACTTTGGCGCGGGCTGGAGGTGCCGCGATGACCTTCGAGCTCTACGGCTACCAAAAGCGAGGCGTCGAGGCGACGCGCGAATCGCTGCGCCGTCTCGCGCGGGAAGGCAAGCGCCGCCGGACGCTCGTTGTCGCCTGCACCGGCAGCGGCAAGACCGAGATGTTCATCGAGATGCTTCTGCTCGTCGCAGCGCGCGGAGGCCGCGGGCTCGTTCTCGTGCACACGAAGAGCCTGGTCGAACAGACGGCGCGACGTCTGCGTGCACGCGGCCTGCGTGTCGGAGTGGAGCGTGCAGCCGAGACGGTCGAGCAGTTGCTCGACGTCGATGTTGTTGTGTGCTCGGTGCAGAGCATGTCGCGTCGCCTGGACAAGTACCTGCCCGGCGCATTCGCGCTCGTGGTCGCCGACGAAGCGCACCACACGCCGAGCGCGACGCAGCGCAAGATACTCGACCACTTCACCGCCGCATCCGTGGTCGGATTCTCGGCGACGCCCGACCGGACCGACGGAACGCCGCTCTCGGAGATCTTCGACGACGTCGCATTCACCTACGACATCGGCGACGCCGTTCGCGACGGCTACCTCGTGCCTCCCGAGCTGGTCGACGTCGCGATCGAATCGCTCGACCTAAGCGCGATCAAGTTCCGTGGCGGCGAGCCGGCTGCAGCCGAGCTCGAAGCCGAGCTGATGCGCGACGCCACGATGCACGCGATCGGCGCTTCGCTCGCACGAGAAGCAAAGGGCCGGAAGGTCTGCCTGTTCCTGCCCGGCGTTGCCAGCGTGAACGCAGCCCCGGACATGCTCGCCCAGTACGGCCTACGCGCCGCCGGCATCACGGGGTCAACGCCGGACGAGGAACGTAAACGCATCATCGCAGCGTTCGAACGCGGCGAGTACGACGTGCTCGCGAACTGCATGGCGCTGACCGAGGGCTTTGACTGCACCGCAATCGACTGCGTTGCAATCGCGCGGCCGACATCGAGCCGATCGCTGCTCGTTCAAATGGCGGGCCGCGGATTGCGTCTGCACCCTGGCAAAGCGTCGTGCCTGGTGCTGAACTTCACGCCGGGCAAAGCCAAGGGCAATACGCTTATCTGCCCGGTCGACGCGCTGGGGTCGCACGGCTTCGCGCACCGCGTGATCGGACGCGACTGGCGCGCAGCGGAGCGGGAGCGAGCGCAGGCCATCGCCGAGGACGAGGTGCGCCGCCGTGAGGAACACCGACGCATGGTTGCGACCGTGGGCGTCGCGTACGCGATCGTTCGGCTGCCGCTGCCCGAGTTCCTGAGCGCGGCCAACGTGCCGACCGGCGGCGCGGAGCCGTCGTCGCGGCAGCTCGACATGCTCGACAAGCTCGGGTTCTCGCGCGCCGAGATCGGTAGTGTGAACACGTCGCGCGAGGCGAGCGCGGCGATCGAAGCCTGCAGCGCGCGCCGCGATCAGGGTCTTTGCACACGCGCGCAAGCGAAGTTTCTCGCGAAGTACGGCTACTCGGACGAGCTCACGAAGGGCGAGGCGAGCGAGCTCATCACGCGCATCAAAGAGAACGGCTACCGCCCGCTGGCAAGACGCTCGGCGGCATGACGTGACACAACCAAAATCAAGAGGGACACAATGAAGACGTTGTTAGTTCTACTCGCTGTTACGTTTGCTGTTTCGACCTGCACGCCTGCGTTCGCGCAAGAAGCGCCGAAGCCGGTGAAAGCGAAGCGCGTGCGTCAGCAGCCTCGCGGGCCGCGAACGCCCGACGGCTGCTTCCTGGTCAAGCTGCCAGGGGAAGAGCGCCGGGTGTTCATTTGCGAGCTCGGGCACTGGGAGCCTGCGTCGTACGGCTTTGACAGTGCCGAGTGCTTCCCGATTCGGATCGGCGGATGGCTCACCGCGAATCCGTGGGAGTACGCGCTCGCGTGCTCCGAGAAAGTTTGAAGGCGGACGGGTTCCGCGGAGGTCAACACGATGTCTGGATTCAAACGCGCCGGCACCAAGACCCAGAACAACCTCGTCGAAGCGCTGCTCGCGTGCCCGTTCCATCTGATCGGCACGATGCGCTCGAAGATGGATTGGGTTCTCGAGGAAAACGAGAAGGGCAAGAAGGTCCCGAAGAAGGTTGGACTCGCGCCGGTCCAGCGCGACGACCTGCTCTACGAAGCGGACCTCATCGCCGAGCTGGACCACGAACACACGTTCATGGTCACGAAGACGCGCCTCAAGGAGTTCGACGGTTTCTGCGAGAAGAACGTCGGCAAGAAGTTCGGCGAGCGCGTGGTCGGGTTCCTGAAGGGCGAGAAGAGTCCGGAAGCTCCGAAGCCGCCGGTCATCTTCATGGCGAAGGACCACCCGAAGCGCGGCCAAGCCTTGCGCACGGCGACGATCGATGAGGTCAGCGACTACTTGATGTCGCTCGACAGCAAGCTGAACGACGCCTCGGAAGATGTCGCGGTCGTGTTGCGTCCGCACCGAGCCGACGTGCACCGAGAGCTCGCGGCGATGGCAAGTGAGCGCGCGGCACAGGAGAAGCGCGAGCACTTCGCAGCAGGGGGTGCGTGATGTTCGAGCGCGACGACAGCCAGAAGTGCATCACGCCGGCGTGCATGAACGCGGGACTGCGATGTCTCGGCGGCCAGTGCTGCGAGTGCAAGGCGGCGGCCGACCGGTTCGAGCAAGAGCACGCCGCGGGCTTCGACCCTGTCACGCGGCCCGCGCACTACGAGTTCGCAAGCATCTCACCGCTGAACGCGGTGCTCGATTGGAACCTGAACTATCTGCGGGGCTCGGCACTGAAGTACCTCGTGCGCGCCGGCCGGAAGGGCGACGAGGTCGAAGACCTCAAGAAGGCTGCGTACTGCTTGCGGCGAGAGATCGAGCGCGTGGAATCGCTGCGCGCATCGAAGTGACAACACAACTAACAGTGAGGGACCGTCATGGATGTCATAAGTAGTCTGATGTGGGCTGTGAGCTTGAGTCTCTCTGTAGCAATGCTGCTCGTCGGCCTATGGCCCAAGAACTAACGCCTCGAATGGTTCGGGGTTTTAGGGGCCCGGCGCAACGGCGTCCCGTCGCCGGGCTCGTTTTTACAAGGTTTGAAGCATGAGAGCTGAACATGAAGAACGGAATGAACAAAGTGATCGTCGCCGGCAGCTTAGGTGCTGATGCTGAGTTGCGTCACACGCAAGCAGGCGCATCAGTCGCAAACTTCCGCGTCGCCGTGAACGAGTCGTGGTTCGACAAGGCTGCGAACGAGCGCAAGGAGCGCTGCGAATGGGTCGCGGTCGTGTACTGGGGCAAGGGCGCCGAAGCGATCGCCGAGTACCTCGTGAAGGGCAAGGACGTGATCGTCGAGGGCCGGTTGCAGACGCGCAGCTGGGAGAAGGACGGCCAGAAGCGCTACACGACCGAGGTCAACGCGAGCAACGTCATCCTCCTCGGCGGCGGAGGTCGTGCCGCTGACGGCGGCAAGCGCGACGAAGCGCGCGACAACCAGCCGGCTGACGACGACGATCAGATCCCGTTCTGACGCGGAGGAAGCCATGCAGGTGCGAGATCTCACGGGACAGAAGTTCGGCCGGCTGACGGTAATAGCCAGGCGGCCGGCGATCAAAGGCGATCACGTCGCGTGGCGCTGTCTGTGCGACTGCGGCCGCGAGCACGTCGCGACGGGCAACAATCTCGTGCGCGGCAAGGTCGGCAGCTGCGGTTGCGCGAAGGCCGAGGCGAATCGTCGCCGGTGCCGGAAAGCAGAAGCCGCGTGAGGGTGGTGCTCGCAATAGACACGGCTCGAAACTCGGGCTGGTGCCTCACCGCCGACGGCAAGTACGTCGATTCGGGCGAATGCGACGCTTACGGCGACGCGCCTCGAGAGGTTTGCCGGCGCGCGGTCGAGCTCGACGCGAAGGCGGAGCTGTTGCTCGAGACCGCTTTCGGCGGCTCGCTCGCCACACTGCGCGGCCTCGGCGCCGCTCGTGGCTGCTGGCTGTCGGCCTGGCGCTGGGCGACCGGCAAGAAGACCACGGCGCGTATCCGGAGCGTCATGCCGCAAACGTGGCGCGCTGCTTTGTTCGGCGCCACCGCCGGGTTCGCGCTTCAGGAGAAGCTCACGGCGCAGGTCTTCAGTCGCAAGACCGACCCGGCCCCGGACGAGGCCGCCGCGATCTGCATCGCGCGATGGGCGTCGGTACACGCAGCGAAGAAGACGACAGCAGGTTACCGAGAGCGAGGAAGCTCTCGCAGCAACGAGGGAAAACAACATGGGAAAGACGCGTGACCCTGTTTCAGTCGCAATGGGCTTGTCCTTCTTCCGGGCTTCGTACGACGAGATCTGCGCCCTGCAGTTCGCGCTGGAGGGCTACCACATCCCGGCGTTTCGTCTGAAGGTGCTGCGAAACTTCGTGAAGGAGAGCGCACCTCGGCACTTGATGCAGCTCGCCGCGCGCCTGCGCTTCTTCGGTTTCGTGCCGGACTCGGAGGAGTTGGTCTTCCTCGCAGAGGCCTTCGCAGCCACGAAAGATTTCTTCGGCGCACGCACGCTCAAGCTCGTACGCCACACCTACGCGCAGCTCCTCGCAACCTACGAGAGGCTGCTGACGCAGGGCGGTGCGATCCGGAACATCGAGCACTGGGACGCCATGCTGGGCATGGACGTGCCGCTTCACGGCGACGTGTTTCGAGCGGCGTACGCGTTCCTGTGCGAACTGCACAGCGTCAAGTTCGAGGAGCTCGACCCCTACCACTTCGCCGCGAGCAGCGAACCCACTGAGTCCGACGGGAGCCTCGCCGCGCTGTTGCTCGCGAGCCAGAACGCGGCGCCGAGGGAGCTGCACAGCTGAGTCTTGATGGACGACCGCAGCACAGAGATCGAGCACGACGTGCGCCTACTCGAAGAGAAGTACGGCGCTGCGGTCGTGCGCGAGCATCTGGCTCGGCGTCGGACCTACAGCAGGCGGCGCAAGGATGTTCCGCTCGCCGAACGAATCGCGGCGACGGGCGGTCGAGTGATGCTCACAGCTCGGGACGTTCAAGCCATCACGGGCCTGTCGACTAGCGCGGCGTACAACCTCATGACACAGCTCGGCGGTGTGAGTCTGGGTCGATCGCTTCGCCTACCGAAGCAGAACTTAGACGCGCACCTGAAAGCACTCGAGCGAGCACGATGGACATCTACTCTCGAACGGTCAGCGGAAAACGCGTCTGGTACGCAGACATCTACGTCATCAAAAGCGGTCGCAGAACGCGCGCGCGAAGAAGCACAGGCGTCCGAGACGATGGAACCGCAAGATCCAGACGCGCCGCCGAAATCGCAGCCCGAGCTCTCGAGCAATCGCTTGCGCTTGGCCAAGATCGCGGCGCGCGCCAAACGACGCTGGAGAAAGCGATAGCAGCGCTGGTCGACAAGATGGAGCTCGAAGGCAACGCGCAAGCTACCATCGGCATCGCCATCGAGAAGGCCGAGCGGTTGTTCGACTTCTTCGGGGCAACCACGTCGCTCGAATCCTGCAGAGACACACACGCGTACGCCAAGGCCGCGCTCGCCGCTCGCGCCCCGGCGACGGTGCTGCGTGAGCTGAAGACGCTGGCGGGAGCGTTTCGCGCATCGGGGCTCACCCCTCCGGAGCTACCCGATATCCAGCTGCCAGATGGTCGCGAGCGTTTTCTCACGCCAGCGGAGCAGCTGCGGCTACTCGCGGCCACGCCGCCCGAACGCAAGGACCACATCGTGATGTACTTGCACTGCGGGCTCTCGAAATCGGAGCTGTGGCGGATCGCGCCCACGGACTGCAACTTCGACCGCAACGAGGTGCGCGTTCGAGGCACGAAGGCGAAGGAGCGCGATCGCCTGTTGCCGATGACGCCCGAGGTGCGCGCCGTCCTGCTGTCGCGCCGCGGTCGAAAGCAGATGTTCGAGCCGTGGGAAGCCGGCAACGCCGACCGCGACCTGCGACTTTACGCAAAGCGCGCTGAACTCGGGCCGCTCAGCTTCAACGATCTCAGGAGAACCTACGCGACGACCCTGGCGGCCGCTGGCGTGCCGATCCTGCACCTGATGCACCTGATGGGGCACGCCAGCACCAGGATGCTCGAGAAGGTCTACGCGCGCGTCGGAACCGGCGACCACATGCATGAGGCGGTCAAAAACCTGCCCCGCCTACGATCGCGGTAGGCGCACTTCGTTCTGCAGCTGATGGCTGCTGAGACAAATATGTGCCAAACTAAGTGCGAACTTTGGAAACCATGGACGAAAAAATGAACCTCGACCCCCTCAAAAACCGCGGAAATTCGCTGATCGCACTGAAAAATCGGTCAGTCCGACGCGCACTGGCAGTGCGGAGGTCGGCGGTTCGATCCCGCCTGGCTCCACTAAGATTTCAAGCACTTAGCGCGGCCCGAAAATCCGTCCGAGCGAGTGAGACAAATACGAGACAACTCCGGGCGGCCGGAGTGGTCCTCGTTGCGTCGTTTTTCGCTATTCTGCTTACCTTTGCAGGCCACGCGCGCGCCTACGAGCTCATGACGACGGCCGACGGCGACCCCTGGCACTGGACGTGCGGCGAGGTCGTGTTCCGTGTCGACCCGGCGCTCCGGACGAAGTTCGGCGACGACGTGCACGACGCGGTCAAGGTCGCGGCGCGCGCGTGGGACGGCATCGAGGGTGCGCCGCGCATCAAGATCAGCGAGTGGCCGGCGCTCCCACTCGGCGAAGGCGAGGAGGTGCAAAACGCCATCTACTTGGCGCCGGGAGCGCGCTTCAAGAAGGGCGAGCTCGCGGTGACGGATGCAAGCTCGAATGGGTGGAACGGCGAGATCTTGCGTGCGACCGTCCTGGTCAATGATTCCATCCAGTGGGCGATCAATCCTGGCGGCGAGACACCGACGCCGAAGGCTTACGATCTGCAGAGCGCGTTGACGCACGAGTTTGGGCACGTGCTCGGACTCGCCGACAGCCGCGATGCTGCGGACGCGACGATGTGGCCCACTGCTCAGCGCGGAGACGTCTCGCGTCGAACGATCGAGGAGGACGACGAGCAGGGAGTCGTGGCCGCTTACTCGGCAGACACCGGGACCAGTGTGAGCGAGAGACTCGGCTGCAGCGTGTCCGGCGCTCGCGCAGCTCGCGGCGGCTGGATGCTGTGGGCGAGCGTGCTGCTCGTGCTCGTGACGACGCGCATGCGGAGGCACCGCCGCGGTTCTCCGGCATCGACCGCGCTGGCATTGTGCCCGCGGTGCGAGGCTGAGAAGGCGCTCAAACTCATGCACGCAGCGTGCGAGAGTCCACCGTCGCCGCACGTGAATCACTACGCGCACGCCGCGGGCTTCGCGCTCGGAGCGCTCACGAGTCTGCTGCGGTCCCGGCTGATGCTCTGCGCCAAGCACCGCGACCGCTGAAAGGCGCGCGCTTCAGTTACTGCCCCAGTACGCGATCGCCCACGCGTCGAGCGCGGCTTCTTCCGCCGCTGACGGCTTCGCCGAGCACAGCAAGTAGAACGCGACGCTCACGTCGCCGACGTTGGAAAGCCCGCCGCTGCTGCACCCGATAGCGACGCCGGTGATGTTCCCCGGGAGCGCGTTCGCGCCAGTACCGGTGCTGTTGCTCGCGTCCACAGTGAAGTTAGCCGTGGTTCCGGCGGTCCAGGCTTTGAAGCGGTGCACGGCAGTGTCGCCGCTACCGTCCGACGCTGTGCATAAGCCCGACGAACTGAAGACCTGGCGCACATTGCCGGCCGTGAGGTTGATCTCCATGTCGTCGCTGGAGCCGGTTCGCCCAGCGCCAGACATCCGCTGATTCGCGGCGCCGGGCGCGGTGCGCCACCGGCCGATGGCAAAGACCCAAGGCCGTGTTCCACTCGCCAACACCGTCGCCAAACTACTTCCGAGCCAGCACTTGTTACCGCTCGTGCTTGCCTGGTACACGGCGCGGCCGTTGAAGAAGCCAGGATCTGGCGCAACTAGCGGCGTATTCTGCCCGGGTAACGTAATGCCCTGGATCTGACCAACGGCATTGGCGGAGCTCGCGCCGAGTTCACCGTGCCAGTACTCGACGGCGACAGAGGGCAGCGGCGGGCGCTGCGAAAGCACACTTCCGCCGAAGCCACCGCCCGATCGCGAGCGACGTCCGGCCACGCGTGCGAACCGACGAGAACCCATAGACACCTCCCGATCAGCGACCGTTGAACCACACGTACGCGGTGCCGCCGGTGCCGTCGCCGAAGATGCGGATGTGCGTGTCACCGGGGCGCAAGATCATGTCTTGCCAGCCGTCACTCGCATCGAACCGCGGATCATTGGTCGTCGGCGCTGCGAGTCCCTGCGGGCCTGTCGCGATCGTGCAACCCGCGGTCGTCTTGAAGGCGAAGTACAGCGCCGGCAGTGCGGCGCCTGTCTGTCCCGGGTGAGCGCGCAGCGGCACCTCTGCGTTCGCGCCGTTCGCGAAAGTGATCTTGGCTGGGCTCGAGCCAGCGAGGCCCGGGGCCATGCGGTCGGCCGCCATTGCAATGTCGAGTGCCATGTCTACCTCACTTCCTTGTGTGTCTGTCGTTGAGGCTCGGTCGTGTCGTCGGAGCCGAACGTCGGGTCGTCGCCGGTCACGTACTCGGGCGCGATCACCTTCGGCCATCGCTCGCGTCGGCGCGCGTCACGCTCGGCGTCGCGCTTCTTCTGCAGCTCACGGCCGGTGGCAGCGCCGTCGAGCAACGCGAGCGTCACGTGCCGTCGGATTTCGTCCTGATGTTCGATCGATAGGAGCTGAACGGTTCCGAGCCGCCGCAGCACGCCGTTGACGACCTGCCGGACGCATTCGTCCGCTCGCCGCCGGAAGAGTTCGGCGAGCGACTGCTCGAGCGTCGGCGAATCTTCCAGCGTCATTTGCGCGTCCTCTCGAGCTGAAGCCGGAGCTGTCGGACTTCTTCCGCTAGAACCGCGACGTTCTTATCGAGGCTGTGTACCTGCGAAACCAGGCGTTCCTCGGTGATGAGTTTTTCGGCGCGTACGACCTCGAACCGCGCTTCGACGCGCGTGTTCACGTTCTCGAGCTTCGCGTCAACCTTCTCCACCTTTGCGGACGCAGCTTTGACGTCGGTCTCGACCGCACCAAAGCGCAGCGCGCCAGCGACGATCGCGCCGAGCAGCGTGGTCCAAGAAACCGAGCGTTCGATGTTGAGTGTCATGGTTTCAATCCAACGTTGCGCGCAGCATGGGCGCTTGCCACGCGATGGTCGTGCCAGCCCCTGGGGCGACTCCGGAGAACGGGCCCGCGCCCGTCAGCACGCCGCTCGCAGCGGCGAGCAGTATCCGCGCGTCGCCGAGATCCAATGAATGACCGACGATCGTCGGCTGCGTGGTTGCCATCGCCGTGCGGATGCCAGCCCAGAGGTGCGTCCCGGCTGCAACGCTCTGCGCGAACGCGTTCGTGTTCCGCTTCAATCCGGTGGCGGTGAGCGAGTCGACCGTGCCGGTCGCCACGATCTTCGTAAGCGACTGGTTAGCCCGATTGGGAGCACTCGGCGTGGAGAAGAGCCCAACCTCCGCGGTCTGCGCCCCTGCGCCGGCTGTCGTCACCAAAAACTCGACGCGGTTGACGGTGATCGCCTTCGTCGTCTTGCCGAGGTAAACGAAGTACGCCGTGCCGCTGGTGTTGAGTGCACCCGCGATCGTGGGAAGGCTGCTGGCCAGGGTCCGCTGTTCGTCCGCCGGTATGACGATGCTGTCCAGCTGAGACACGTCCACGCCGTCCACGGTGGCGTTGGCCGCGAGGCTGACGTTTCCCGTGTCGTCGATGATGACTAGCGAGTCCTGCACGTCGTGACCGGAGCCACCACCCGCGCCGTCATAGCGAGCGATCGCGTTGTCGGTAAACGCGGTCAACGCGCTCTTGACCCACGACGTGGGGTTCACGCCGTTGATCTGCGTGACGTTCTGCATCTGGCCGGCGCTCGGAATCGTGATCAGGTTGCCGGCCTTGAGCACCTTGCCGGTGCCGTCCGCGAACGTCGGAATCGAGTTGGTAGTGCTGCTTGCCGGGCCTGCGACGTCGCCGGCAGCCGCTCCAACTAGTTGCGTGCCGTCGAACTTCGCGACCTGGCCCGCGGAGAACACGCCCACAGGCACGTCCTGACGCGCGCCGGAGACAAGCAAGCGGAGGCCGTCGAAGAACATCAGCGCCCCCTCTGGGCGAGCTCGCGCAACTGCTTCAGCGTCGTCTCGCGGAACGCGGGATCACTCATCGTGAGCCGCGTAATGAGCGCGCTCACGGCGCCGGTGTCTGGACTCGCGGCGGCCTCGAAGAACTGCGACTTGTACGGGCCCAACTCGTCGCCGCCCGCAGCAACCATGTCGAGCGCAACCTGCGGCAGCATGCTCGCCGTTGTGCCTTCACGCTGACCCGCGAACATCGCGCCAGTCTGCCCCGCGACGCTCGAGCCGACTCCGACCGCCGGCAGACCAGCGCCGCTACGAGCTGCGGAGGCCAAACCGCCAGCGGCCGCGGAAAGCATTCCATGCTCGCGCCCGCGCACGAGCTTGTTCGCTGCGAGTCCGAGCGCAGCACCGCCGGCACTGCCGCCCGGGCCGCCCAGCGCACCGATGAAGCCGCCACCACCCGCAGCGATGTAGTCGGTCGGGCTCATGACGCGGTTCGAGGCGAGCCCGCGTTGTCGGTCCTTCGCGATGTCGCGCAGCGTGATCGCGACCTGCTCGTCTCGCCCGAGCTGCCGCCACTTCTCTCCGGCGCCGGGGTCTGCCGCCGAGAGCGTGCTCTCGAGCTCCTCGTTCAGCGCGCCGTACACGTTCTTGCGAATGCCGGCCTGCGGCGATCCCTGCGCGAAGTTCGTGCCCTCGCCCCAGAGCTGCCGCACGCGATTCACGTCGGCGAACGGAGCGGTCTGCCCGGCTGGCGCCATCGCACGCGCTTCGCTCGCGGCGTCTGTGACCGCACCGCGCATCGCACTCGTGCCAGGGCCCGCGGGATACTGCGGCAAGAGCCCACCGAGCCGGTTCCCAAGCGCTTGAGGATCCACGCCAGCGCCTCCGGCGCGCGCCACGATCGCTTCGCGCGCTTGGTTCAGCGCGCCTGGAATCGCAGGCGAGGCGGTTGGATCTCCGGCGAGCCGCGTCGCGTCGGATGCCCAGTCGTCGAGCGACTTCATCGTGCCGCCGATCCCGAGCCTGCGCGCGCCCTCGGCGTACTTCGCGAGCCCTCCGGTGTCGGCCATGCGATCGAGATCAGCCTTCATCGCGCCGCCTTGTCGCAGGAGCTGCGCGTCGGCCGTGCGCTGAAACGCCGGTGCGAACCGCTGCACAGCTCGACCGGCAGCCTGTGCTCCGGCCCCGACGAGCTCGCCAGCGCCGCCCAGAGCGGCACCGATCGGCGCCGCGTCAGCAGCAGCCTGCAGCCGGTCGCCGTCGTCTGCGTAGCCCGAGGCATTCAGCGCGGCCCATTCCGCGCCGAAGCCGCTGCCAGCTGCAACGCGCCCGGCGAGCGGTAGTGCACGCATGCTCGCGGCCGCGGCCGGGCCTGCTGCGAACGCGGCGAGCGCGCCCTGCGCGAGGCCTCCACCGACGTCGCCGACCAGCGCGGCCGTGGGCTCTTCTTCTTTGATGTTCGCGAGCCGCCTTCGAAGGCGCTCGCGCGCGTCTGGGCCCGCAAGCGCTCCGACCGCTTCGTCACCGTAGCCGGCGAGCAGCGCGTTCGAGCCTCGCAGCAAGGCGTCGTGCGCCTTTTCCCAGAAGTCGCGCCCTGCGCTCGGAGCGCTCGTCGTCTGATAGTCGACGCCGGGCTTGAGCGACGCGAGCGGACGAAAGCGCGCCTGATCGGCACGTTGCTCAGCCGCCGCGCGCTCTGCGTCGAGGCCTTCGAGCGTCGCCCCGACCTGTGGCGGCGCGTCGGCCGTCGCCGCGGCGAACTGTGCGTCGAACGAGTCCGTGCCGCCGCCGGTGGCCTCGGCGAACAAGTCGTCGAACGACTTTTTGCGACCGTCACCCATCGATCCGCCATCCAGGCTTTCCGCGGACGCGCTCCGCCTGTTCGCGCGGCATCTGCCGCGACTCGCCGTTCGGTGCCGTCACCGTCACAACGTCCCCGGTGGGTTGCGCCGCCGCGCCGCTCTCGGCTGCGGGCTTTGCACTCGGCCTCGGCTTCGGGCGAGCGGGCCGGGCCGGGGCTGGCGGATCTTCCGACTCCGCGCCGCTCGGCAAGCCCAGCCCGTACGCGTAGAGCTTGCTGTTGGCCATCGAGCCGAACTGTTGGATCGCGCCGTCGAGCGCCTGCAGCTTCGGGTCGCCTTGGCCCGGGATCACACGCAGCGCATCGAGCCCCGACACGCCCATCGTCGGAACCATCTCGGTGTAGTACCTGCGCTCGCTATCAGTGAGCGTTCCAGTGGATCCGGCCTTCGTCATGCCGGTGTTGAACGCCGCTTGCGCCATGTCGTACTGCGTCTTGGCGTCGCCGTAGAGCTCGGTGCCGTGCTTCGCACGCAGCGCGCGCATGGTCCTGAGCGCGTCGAACGCGGTCTGCAGCCCCGACGCGTCGTCTTGCATCCGCCGCAGCGTCGTGGGGTCGCCAGCGTTTTGCGCGTACGCCTCCTCGTTTCTCACCACGGTTCCGGGGATGACCTTGCTCGCGCCAGTCTCCTCAGCGGCTTGGCGTTCGGCTTGAGCTTTGATTGACGCCAGTTGCGGCGCTGCTGCCATCTCCACACCGACGCGTCCCTGCGCGCTCGCGGCCGCGGTCGGCGCGGCAAAGCGCAGCTCGCTGGCGTTCGTTGCATTCGCGCGCGCGCCGGCCTTCTGCGCCTCCGCTGCAGCAATCTGCGGCGTGCGCGATAGCTCCCACTGATCGGCGAGCTGGCGATTCTGCTGCCGAAGCTGCGCGTAGCTGAGATCGTTGAGCGACCCGCGCGGCGCCTGACCCGTGGAGTACAGGTAGTCCTTGTACGCAGTCGCCCGCTCGCCGCCGGGGTCGTTCTCGAGCTTGAACTGATCTTCGCGCAGCTTGAGGCCGCGCTCTTGTCGCTGCGCCGTTCCGACTTGGTTCTCGGCGCGCTGACCGAGCGAACGGTTGAGGTAGTCATAGTAGGCGTTGCGCTGCTTGCGGTCGGCTTCTTTCGAGAGGAACTCGAGCTTGTCCGCCGCAAGCTCACGGCGGCTGATCGCGCGCTGATTCGCCTGCAGCGCTCCTGACTGCAGGATGGTGCCGAGCCCGCGGCCCTTGTTCGTCGCGAGGTCGAGCAGGCCGGCCAGCGCCGGCAGGCCGTAGTTCGTGATCGCGTCGCCGAAGTCGAAGCCGGACTCGGTCGTCTCGTTCGGGCGCGCCTGAAACACCTCGGGCGGCGCCTCGGGACTCGGAGCGCGCACGGCGGCGCTGGGTCCAGGTTGAGGCTGCGCGATCGCCGCAGGCTTGCGCGCGCTGTCGATCTGCATCGGTGCCGGAGCTGACGCGAGCGTGCTCAGCATCTCGTCCTCGCGACGGCGCTTCTCACGCTCGTCGGAGTCGTACGGGCTGTCGCTCGTGCCGCTGAAAAAGTTGGAGTAGCGATAGGCCATTAGAGTTCGTCCTCCGCCCGCTCGGCTTCGATGTCGCCCTTTTGTGCCCTCAAAGCCTCGATGATCCGATCGATGTCTCGACCTCCGCCGCTGCGCACCCCTGCGACGTCTCCGGCGGTACCGACCATTTTGGTCTTTCGATCGAACTCGCGTTGACCGGTGTCAGCACCCATCGTGTTCAGATCAGTGCCCATCTTGTAGATGTCGCCGGTCGCCTTGTACCCGAGGTCGGTTGCGTCCCTCTCCCGGTTGAACGCCTTGTCCAACATGTCCTGGTCCGCCGTGTGGACCTCGGTGTTGCGGCCACCGGCCTGTCGCGTCGTGTCGAGCGTGGCCGTTTGGCGCTTACCAGCGAGGTTACCGACGCGCTCCGCCTCGGTCTGCGCGTATTGATCCTGGAAGCGCTGGGCGATCTGGCTCTGCTCCTTGTTGAACGTGTTGATGGCGTCGTTCGCGGTACGGATCGCGTTCGCCTGCGTGCCCATCAGCCCGGCGCCGGAGACACGCGCTTGTTGGTTATTCGCACTCGCCGCGTCCGCTGCCGTCCCCCGCTTGAATGCTTCCTCGAAGCCGGCGTTACGCAGGTCCGTCGCGAGTCCGGCTTCCATGCCGAGCGCGGCTTGGTTACCGGCACGCATCGAACCCGCCGCGTTCGAGTAGAGGCCGAGTCCCGCCTGCGTCGAGCCACGCAACGCGTTCGCCGCGTCACCGTAGCCAGCAAGCGCCGCCATCTGGCGGTTCACCGCGTTCGCCTGCAGGCCGAGCTCAGCCAGCGTGCGATCCTGACCGAGGCGCTCCTGTTCCGCGAGCTGGTTAGCGATCTGCAACGTGCCGGAGTTCAGGCCACGCTGCTTGAGATCTTGCATCACCGCTTCGCGGCTCGAGCGGTCTTGCGCTTCGAAGCTACGGCGCGCGATCTCCGCGAGATAGCGCTCTTGCGCGGTCGCTTGCGGAGACGCCGAGAGACTCTTGTAGCGGTCGAGGACTTCCTGTTGTTCGCGGCCACCTGTCTCGACATCGGCGAGGATGCGCCCGAGGTTCGCGCGCTGCTCGCGGTCACCGTTCCGAGCGTCAGACGTGATCGCAGCGAGTGCCGCACGCTGCGCGTTGATATCGTTCTGATCGGCATACGCACGTGCGCCCTGCGACGCGTAGTCGAGCGAGCCGCCAGCGATGCCGCGCGCAGTACCGAACGACTCGCGCTGCGCAGCCAAGCCTTCTGGGTCAAACGCGACGTCAGCGCCGTACCCGCGGGCCTTGAGCTGCGTCATGAGCGGGTTGGTCTCGCTCATGTACTGCGCCAGAGCGGCCTGATCCTGCTCGTTCAGCGCGCCCTGCTGCTCCGCGTATTTGTCGAACGCCTCACCAGACCACTCGTTGTAGCGGTTCGTACTCTGGCGCTGCTCCTTCACCAGACCTTCGAGCGCGCTGCGTGCTTGGTCGACCGTGACGCCCTGCTTCCTGAGCGCTTCGCGGTCAGCATCCGCGGCCCGCTTGGCGGCTACGTCTGCATCCGCGAGCCGTGGCACCACGTTTGTGTCGACGAACTGTTTGTTGTCCGCTTCGTTGGAGCGGGACAGATCGATGATCTGCTGCGAGAGGTCAGCCGACTTCGCTTTCGGGATCGATTCGGTCGGGAAGAAGCCGCTGCCGCCAGCGATCGTGTTTTTCGCCTTATCGAAGCTCGCGCCGCCATTTTGCCGAACAGCCTGCGCGAACAGTTCCGGAGTGATGCGTGAGAGTTCGGCTTGGGCCTTCTGCTCGTTCCAGTTCGGGTCACTCGCCTTGATGGCGTTGTGCTCCGCATTCTGCGAATCGATGTACGAGTTCCACCAGTCCTCGGGGATATCGTCCGGCCGCGACGAGCGGAACCGATCGAACGGGCCCGAGACCTTCCCAGCGGACGCCGGCGCCGAAGCTGGAGCCGGTGCCGCCGTTGGCGCGGGCTGCGCCCCAAGTTGCTTACTGGCTGGCACAACCGCTTTCGTTGTGAGAGTGAGTGCCATCGCTTTATCCCGCGTACATGATTCGGAAGGTGAACCGGTACCTAACGCTCGTGCTCGGCGTGAGCCCGGCAATGCTGTAGACGCTGGCACCGCCTTGCTGCGGATTCCAGGTCCAGTGACACAACCCGCTGCACAGCACCGGAGACTCCGGCGCCGAGAGGTTTGTGATGCGAATGAGTTCGATTGCCGTCGGCTCGGTCTGCAGCGTGCCGATCACGAGCGGCTCACGATAGAAGTCGTCGAACGTTCGAACGAGTTGTTGAGGGATGCTGTCGAAGATGCTTTGGATGTCGCGCGCGAGCTCCCCGAGGTTGCGCGGCTCGACGCTCTTGTCGCCCCACAACTTCTTCCGGATTTGTGGCGTTGCGGTCATGACTACCTCCGCACCTGCTGCTCCGAGAGTGGCGAGTAGCGCAGGCTCACGGCCTGGAAACGCATACCTGTAGAGCCTGCCGCGAGTTCGATGCCGGGCGCGATCGTCGGCGAGATTGCCGCCCTGCGCGGCACGCCATACGTCACGCGTGCGTCGTTCGTGTTGGCAACTAACCCGACGAAGCTTCCAAAGCTCGTCGAGTTCCACAACTGCCTGCCGTTGCGGCCCGCGCTCGACGTGTGGAAGATGTACGTCCCGTCGATCCACTGCTTCGCAATCGCGGGCGCTTCGTCGTAGAGCGGCTGAAACTCGAGTGTCGCCGCGAGGTAGTTCGCGGCGACGTTCGTGTCATCCCAGATCGCCGACGTCACGAACTGGCCCGAACCGATCGAACGGCCGACGATGAGCGCCGAAACCGTACCGCGTTGGTAGGCGAGCGCAGTCACGTTCGAGAACGTCGTCGCGGTCATCTGCGTGAAGGCGTTTTGGTGGATGCTGTACACGGAGAACACGGTGAACCCGCTCGGACTTGGCGCCACGACGTAAATCTCGTCGTCGAGTTCGCTCTTTTCTACGAGCGCGCTCAAATCCTCGATGAAGTTGCGACCTGGCAGCACATCACCGTAAACACCTTCCGAAACCTTGATCACGCCGCCGTCAGCAGCATAGACAAGCCCCTTGTTCGTGTACGCCCAAGCAACGTCATTCAACACGGTGCTTGCCCGCGGCCCGGCGATGATGCACGTCGTGTCGACGATATCGACGCGCCACTGGCCGCCTTCGCCAGAAAGCCGATAGAGGCCGTCGGAGCACCAGATCCACACGGCGTCGCGCGTGCTCGACATCGCGTAGAGCGACCCCGAGCCTACCTGCGTCGTGAACGCCGGCGGTACGTGTTCGGGCTGACCGTCGTAGCTCCATGCGAGCAGGTTCGGGCGATTCGTGCGCGAGAACGTCTGAGCGGTGGTGGTGATTTCCGGGATCGGCGGGTTGTAGTTCGCGCCATTTGTCGCGCGAATCAGCATGTTGAAGTTCGTGAAGAAGTTCGGGCGGGAAGGTTCGATACTGATCGTGATGTTCGAGAAGAAAACCGAAGCGTTGAGCGTGCCGGACACCGACTGGCTCGTCGTGAGCTCGTAGTCGCCGCCTATCCCGAGCGCGTACAAGAACGCTGAGAGTTGCGTGATCTTGTAGATGCTCCCGTTGATTTCGATCACATCACACAGCGTGATGGACGCAGCGCCAAAGCTTGCGTTGTTCGACATCGTGATCGTAGTCGCGCCAACAGCCGTAACGGTCGTTCCCGCTGGGAACGGTGTGCCCTCAGTGATCGGACGCTGGCCCACGGCGATGCCGACAATATCGGCCGCGGCGACACCGGTGATGGTGTTGCTACCGTTCGTCACGGTGCAGTTGAAGAACCGTGAGCCGATGCCGTAACGCTTGAAGTACGACCCGATCGAGACCGCGGTGGGCGGCAGAAAGCCGCCGGGCACGCCGAACGTGTAAATGGGGCGCTCAGTGATGTTTCCGTAGAATGCGTAGCCTTTGAACACTGCCTGCGTCTTCGCGATCGGCGGCTGACGGTTACCACCCGTCGCACCCTTCTGCCCTGGGTTCGTATAGAGCTCACGCCCCTGCGTGGTTCCTGACGCCAACGGCGCCTGTGTGTCGAGGATGAAGACGAAACCGTTGGAGATGTCTGTCGACGTGAGCGTGTACGACTTCACGAGATAGCAGGTCGTGCCCGTATCCTGGCTCTCGGCCGGGACGACTGTCACACCGAGCAGTACATTGGTTTTATAGAGCTCAATGATGTCGCCCGCGCGGATCCCGATGTTCGTGGAAACCGGGAAGCGGCACTCGACCTGAACGTTTAGCGCGTTGACGGTGGTATTCGCGATGCGAAAAACGGGGCTCGGCCGCCCGACCAACTCGTAGCCATCGCTGAACACGCGCTTCACGAGCACGCAGTAGCCTGCGAGATTCGCTCCGGAGCTCGGAGCGGGAAGCGCACCGCCGTCGGTTGACGTCGTGGAGATGCCGCCGACGGCGAGTTGCGGCATGCCAGCGTGCCGGAAAGTACGATCTCCCGCGGTCTGCGGGTTCATCGAGTCGCACACCATCGGCGTATTGACCGCGTTGACGATCATGCGCTCGCGCGCGCGAATCGGACTGTTGTACCCGAGCGACGACATCAGTCCGGTGGAACTGACGCCGCCGGGTGGCGAACCCACGCCGGACGTAAATCGCACAGACCACGCGTCCGAAGACGAGTTCCGTAAAGCGTAGAACGCCTGGCCGTTGTCGAGCGAGTAGATGGTGTACAACACATCTGTTGGGGAGCCGCTGAGCGACGTCGTTCCGTTCACGTCGCGAACCTGTGCGATCTCACCGGGGTTGCGCATCACGAGATTGTCGGCGCGCGACAGTGCGCCCGGAGGGTACGCGCCCTTCTGGTTCCGCTGCGTGATGAGGCCGAGCGGTCGCGCGACCGTCTGTCGAACGACGCTCATCAGCGCAATCCCCACGCATAGGTGTTTCCGCCGAGCGTCAACGGAACCACGGGCGGTTCCGCCTTCACGCGCGGCGTGAGAAGCGAGCGAAACCGAAGCATGTCCGCCTGAACGTTGTCGGCGAGCGTGGCGGACTTCTCCGCCATGTTCATCTCGACCATGATCTTCACGGCCACGATGTCCGCGAGACACCGATGGAAGTCGTCCGGCAAGCACGGCCAGTCGGTCTGCTCCGCCACGCGGATGAAGTCACCGACCTCGATGTCGCTCATGTCGTCGGTTCCGCCGACCGTGAACGTGAACGGACCGACGCCGGCGATCGTCTGCGTCGTGTTCACCAGCGCGAGCTCGTGCCAGCCATTCGGGTGCACGACGTCGATGCGCTGTACGCCGCTGCTGATGGCTGCGGGTGCTGCGAGTTCCTGATCGAACGGCAGCACCGCGGTCGTCAAGGTTCGCAGCGTGGTGTCCACTGCGGTGATGAGACCGCGCACGGTACCGCCGCCGAGCGTGCTCGATTGCTGCGGTACGAGCCGCGAGGGTCGCACGTAATAGCTGAGGCGCAGCTGATAGACAGCATCCGGAGCCGGGAGCAGTTCGACCTGGTCGCCCTGCACCGTGTAGACAA
>Ga0081455_10001019_pt1 | contig 35325 bp, 29 predicted proteins | sample TabmetS3T2R1_FD_70207 | JGI IMG/M metagenome (GOLD analysis project Ga0081455, IMG submission 70207) | Tabebuia heterophylla rhizosphere microbial communities from the University of Puerto Rico - S3T2R1 | ecosystem: Host-associated > Plants > Roots > Rhizosphere ...
CACTTCCCCGAAGGATGGCGGGCGCTGGCCTTGAACGGCGCCGAATACATCGTTAACCCTTCAGCAACCGTCGCGGGCCTCAGCCAGTATCTCTGGGAGCTCGAGCAGCCCGCGGCGGCCGTCGCCAACGGCTGCTACATCGGCGCCGTCAATCGCGTCGGCACGGAAGCCCCGTGGAACATCGGCCGCTTCTATGGCTCGGCCTACTTCGTCAACCCGCGCGGCAAGATCATCGCCAAGGCAACCGAGGACAAGGACGAGCTGCTGGTGACTGATATGGATTGGGACATGGTGCGCGAAGTGCGCAACCTTTGGCAGTTCTATCGCGACCGCCGGCCAGAGACCTACACGAACCTGGCGCAGATCTAAGCGTTGATTGGCACAGCCTTCCGCTCCTGAGGTGGAACGGAAGGTCTGGTTATTCAGTCATGCCAGTTACAGCTGTGCGCCCAAGCGGAGCATGATCGTGTTGGCATCGTAATCGAGCCCGAACTGGTTGGATGTTCGATGGACGAACTGGTACAGCGGCCCGATGAAGAAATTGGGCGTCGGCTGGTAGGTCACACCGGCACGAAACGTCCAGTACTGGTCATAGCGGCTCGGCTGGCCGCCATTGTTGCTGCTCAGGTAGTTGGCGACCGTATAGTCGGCATGACCGTCGAGACGGATATTCGGCCGGAAGGCGTAGTTCACGTCCAGGCCGCCAGCGGTATTGATGTAGGCCGCCGAATTTGACAACGACGATTCGTCGATGGTGCGGCGGACGAACGGCTTCACAAGAACCTCGCGGATCGGGCTCCAATAGCCGGTAAGGCCGAAGGTCGGGACTTGGACAGAGGGGAACGCCGGATCGACATAGTCCTGCTGAATGTAACCGGCGAATGCCTCAAAGGAGGTGATGGTGCTGATCAGCACGGCAACGCCACCGACGACCTCAAAGCCGGATGAATTGCGGAAAAGACCGGAGGAGTCTGGATTGTTTTGGTAGCGCCGCTGATTGAAGGCGCCTCTCGTCCAGATCTCGTAGCCCGGCAGGAATTCGTACCCGATCCGTATGGCCTGCCGCCACTCAATGCGATTGAGGTCGCTATTGTTGGATACCCCCTGAAAGGCGCCCTGTCCGTTGTTGAGATAGTCGTAGGCGTCCATCTGGCCGTCGAGGCGGGCCCGAAAGCGCCCGAACTGCTGGAAATAGCCGACGTTCGTTGTGTACTGATTATAGACGGCGACCGGAAAGGCGCCGACCACGGCGTTTGGCGTGCCAGGGAAATAATGCGAACGGGTGTAGGCCGCGCCGCCATAGAAGTTGGAATTAGGGCTGATGTCGTAGCGGCCATCGAAGCCCGCGTTGACATCCTGGTAATTCTGCGTGGCGTCGGCGGAGTAGAAGCCCAGAGCGCCTTTCGCGAAGAAGTTCAGCGCATGCTGTCCCCATTGCGAGCGCAATTGCAGGCCAGGGTTCACACCCTGGATAAAGCTCCCGACTCTGTTGGATTGCGTAGCATAGATGTTGTCTTGATAGGACTCGTCCAATTCAAGTGTAGGGAAAAGCAGGAACGACCCCATCCTCACGCCCTGGGGGTTGTAGTTCTCCGCCGCCGCCTGCCGCGGGTTCTGATAGTCCTGGCCGGGCGGTGGCGCGTATCGCTGCTCGGGTGCCGCGGTTCCGTACACTGCGGTCCCGGACGTTGCCTGGGCAAATGCGCTCCCGCTCACGCCGGCAACCGCCAGAGCGATACCTCCGAGGCACGAGAAGCGCTTCGCCGACCGAGTCAAAGAGCTGCGGCTCCGGCCCGAGGGAAAGGGCAGGAGACGACTTTTTTCCTTATTGCGCATCAACAGTTCCTTGCAGTTGGTGGCGTGCAAAGACTTTAATATGGACGCGCGTCAAAGAGAACAGATTTGAGGCCATTACGTGGGTCTAAAGTGCAGCACCGGTTGAGAGATTCGGCTTGGCCGTGGTCGGCGGCGGCGATCCCGTGACTTTCCTTACTAAAATAGGCAAAATTCCCTACGAAATGTCGGGATTTACGGTGCCTAGGTGCCGACGATGACAAAAGTCGGGCGCCCCAAGCGGCATATTTCGGTAATCGGCCTGGGGTATGTCGGCCTGCCCGTGGCAACCACCTTCGCCAAGGCTGGACTGCCGGTTGTTGCCTTCGATATCGATCGGCGCCGTGTTGGCGAACTGGTAAAGGGTCACGATCGCACGGGTGAAATCCGACCCGCTGATTTGCGCACCCCGACGCTACATTTCACAGCCACTGTCGGCGACCTGCGTCGTGCCGATTTCCACATCGTCACCGTGCCGACACCGATTGACGCCAGCAAGCAACCGGACCTCCTGCCGCTGCGCACGGCATCGAAGGGAATCGGTGGCATCCTCAAGAAGGGCGACATCGTCGTCTACGAGTCGACGGTCTACCCCGGCGTAACGGAGGATGTGTGCATTCCCGTGCTGGAACAGGAGTCCGGGCTCAAGTGGAAAGCGGACTTCAACGTCGCCTACTCGCCCGAGCGTATCAATCCGGGTGACAAGGAACGGCGCTTCGACAATATCCTCAAAATCGTCTCCGCAGATACGCCCGAGACGCTCGACATCGTCGACGCCGTCTATCGCAGCGTCGTGACCGGCGGCACCCACCGCGCCCCTTCGATCAAGATCGCCGAACTCGCCAAGGTGTTGGAGAACACGCAGCGCGACATCAACGTCGCCCTGATCAACGAAATCGCCCTGATCTGCGATCGGCTGGGCATCGACACTCGCGATGTGCTGAGCGCTGCCGGCACGAAATGGAACTTCCTGCCCTTCCGGCCCGGCCTGGTCGGCGGCCATTGTATCGGCGTCGATCCTTTCTACATCGCGCACAAGGCGGAGGAAGTGGGCTATCACCCTCACGTCATCCATTCCGGACGACGCGTCAACGACAGCATGGGGGTCTATGTCGCGAACCGCGTGGCCCGCAGCATCATGCGGCGGCCGCACGACGGTCGACCGCTGGTGACAGTGCTCGGCGTCACCTTCAAGGAGAACGTACCGGACATCCGCAATACGCGGGTCATCGACATTGTGCGCGAACTCGAGGACTTCGGCATCGGTGTGCAACTCCACGATCCGATGGCCGATGGCGATCTGCTACGCGATGAGTACAATCTGCCTCTGACGGCGTTGGAAGCGCTCAAGCCCGCGGACGCCGTCGTGCTGGCGGTTGCCCATCGGCCTTATCGCGAAGGCGGCTGGCCCTTGGTCAAAGGTCTGCTGAAACCCGGCGGATTTGTCGCCGATGTCCCCGCTCTGCTCGATCGTGCCTCGACGCCTGACGGCATCACGCTGTGGAGACTGTAGGCGACGCCGATCGGCTCAACGGTCCGAGGTGGAGATAAATCGCCTCTCGCTGCCTCGAAGCACAAGAGAGGTCAGCCGGCCGCTGGCGAAAGCACCGGTATCGATGTTGACCCGGTGCGAACGATCCTGCGGCAGATCGCAAATCGTATGCCCGTGCACGACGACACGCTGCGGCAGCGGAATCTTGCTGCGCAGGAAGTCATCGCGGATCCACATCAGGTCGGCCGGCCTCTGCATTTCCAGCGGCAGACCAGGTCGGACACCGGCATGGACGAACAGATAATCGCCGACGCTGTGATGAAGCACGCAGCCGCGCAGGAGTTCGACATGGTTCCGAGGCACCGCGGCGGCGACCGAAAGACGAAGCGTCCCCACGGCATCGTCGGTGCGCGGCAGCTGCCGCAGCGAGACGCCATAGGACAGCAGCGTCTCGAGCCCGCCGAAGGCCAGCCAGTCGAGACCATCCGTCTCGCCGTCAAGAAAAGCCAGAAAAGCCTCCTCATGGTTGCCCATCAGGCGAACGGTGTCGAAGCCCGGCAGCGGATCGCGCAGAAGCGCCTCGACGACGTCCCGGCTGTCCGGCCCGCGATCAATATAGTCGCCGAGCAAAATCAGGTGGCGGAAGCTATCGGACGGATACCCGCTGGCGTCTTCGAAAATGCGCGTCAGCAGGTCCTGCAGGAGATCGAAGCGGCCGTGAATATCCCCGATGGCGTACACGGCTTCGCCCATCGGGATCGTGCCCGGGCGCGGCACACGCCCGTGTCCAAACAAGCGGCGAAAAATCATAGGACTATGTTCACCCGGAACCGGGGCGCACTCTACTTCATTCGCGGCACGATGCGCGTCAGTTTTGCGATCCCGCTGGTCTCTCGGGCGACATCGGCCGGCGGCCCGCCGGCCGTGCCGCCGCCGTAGGCGGCGCCATAGTAGCCGCGGTAGCGCGAGTAGTAGTCGCCATAGTCGCCGTACTCGTACATGGCATGCTTGGCGAGGTTCACCTTGTTGATGACGATGCCGATCCGGTCGGTGACGCTGTGCAACGCCGCCACCGCGCTCTTCACCACGTCGCGCGGCGTCTTGGCCCAGTGCACGACGAAGATGGTGTAGTCGGCGAGCTGGGACACGATGCGGGCGTCAGACACCGCCATCACCGGCGGACTGTCCAGGATCACGAGATCGTAACGGTCGGCAAAGGTCGCTAGAGCCGCCTTCATGGCGTGCGATTCGAGCACTTCCGGCGCGTTCGGCGTGTCGGACCGCGCACAAATATAGTCGACGCCCGAGGACTCATGACGATGGATGCACTCGTCCAGCGTCTTGGTGCCCATGAGATATTCGTCGATGGTGCCGCCGCGGTCCTTCAGACCGAGCGCGACGGCGAGCTTGGCCTGGCGAAGGTCGAGATCCACCAGCAGCACGCGGCGTGAGGCGTTCATCTTCGTCAGAAGTCCGCCCAGCGCGGCCGAAAAGGTGGTCTTGCCCTCGCCGGGCGTCGACGACGTGACGGCGATGATGCGCGCCGGCTGGTCGAGGTTGCTGAGGCTGATGGCGGTGAACACCGCGCGCATCGCCTCCGCCGCCGACGACGTTGTTCGATCCACGACCTGTGTGACGATATTGGCCCGCTGGCCGATCGCGCCCTTGACCAACGGGATCATGCCCAGCACCGCGACACCCGTGGCCTTCTCGACCTGCGACGCGGAGCGGAACACGCGGTCGAGCTTTTCTGCAGCGATAGCGCCGGCCATGCCCAACAGGCAACCGACGATGAACGCCGCAAAAAGACCAGTCTTGTATTGCGGTGACGAGGGTGCGCCTGCCGGCCAGGCATACGCCAGGATGCGCGCATCGGCGCGCTGGATGTCCTGCTGCTCGCGCAACTCCTTGAAGCGCGTGAGGAAGCTCTCGAAAAGCGTGCGGTTCGACTGCGCCTCGCGCTCGAGCTGCTTCAGCTCCGCTTCATACTGGCTCGCGGTGCCGGACATCACGGACGCATGCTCGACCTGGGCCTTGAGCTCATCCTCCTCGGCCTTGGCGGCTTCGAGCTCGGCACGGACACCGTTGGTGATGCTCTGCGTCTGTTGCAGGAAGCGGCTATGGACGGCTGCCAGCTCGCTGCGCGCCTGCACCAGCCTCGGATGGTTGGGGCCGAACTGGGTCGAGAGCTCGGCGATCTTGCGGCCGAGTTCGAGCTCCTGCGTCCGCAGCGAGTTCAGAGCCGAATTGGTCGCCACTTCGGAGATCCCGGCCAACTCGCCCGGATTGAGGCTTGCCTTGCTGAGCGCGACGAGCCGGGCTTCCTTCTCAATGCGTCGGGTCTTGGCCGCCAGGTACTTGGAGTTGAGGTCGGACAGGGTCTGCGTCGACACGACGCCTTCGGGACTGCCCGCCAGCCCTTTGTCCCGGCGATAGGTGGCAACCGCTTCCTCGGCAGCCTGCAGGTTGCGGCGCAATTCGGCCAGCCGCTCCTCCAGCCACTCCGTGGCGCGCCGGTTGGCTTCGTTCTTGTTGTCGATCTGATCGGCGAGATAGACCTCGGCGATGGCGTTGGCGATACGCGCCGACATCGCGCCGTCCGGGCTTTCGACCGTGATGATGATGACGAAGGTCCGACCGAGCAGCGAGACGTTGAGGTGGCTGGCCACGGTGCCGATGGCGGCGCGGCGATTGGGATCGCTATCGTCTTTGCGTCCCTGCCGTGCTGGTGCTGCCGGCGCGGCGCGCGGTGGCGGCGGCGCGAAAAGCGACGAGATTCCGGATTGCCACAGGTCGCGAATAGGTGCCAACGCCGCATCAAGGAAACCTGGTGGGCGGGAGCCGTTGAAATCCGGATTGGAGGCAAGACCGAGACGGTCGACGACACGGCCGATCAGGAACTCCGACTGGATGACTTCAAGCTCGCTCTGGATCGCGCCGAGATTGAGCGTGTCGACGCCCGAAAGCGCTGCTTCGGAGTTGATCACCTTGAACGTCCGCGTATCGAGCATGACGCGCGACGATGCTTTGTAGAGCGGCGTTTGCTGGGCGATGATCAAGGCCATGATTGCAACGGCAATCAGGCCGGCGCCGACGATCAGCGCCTTGCGGCGATTGAGCAGCCTCAACCATTCCCAGAGCTCACTCGACGAATCGCTTACCGGGTTGGCGGGAGCGAACGGCTCGGCTCCAAGTGGCGCCTGATGCAGCTCATCGTCGCCAGTATGATCAAACTTATGCAGCGGTCCCATCTTAATCCCGTCCTGCGCCCATGTGAGGCCGCAAGTTCTTATAATTTACAATGTCTAATTGAATTGCCTTCGCATAGAGCTTTGGCTTGATTTATAGCAAATTTGCACAGCCGATGCTATTAGAAATACCTCTCGGGCACCCGAATGACGTCGCCCGGTTCGACCAGCGTATCTTCGGTGACAAGCTCCTCCTCGGCAGTCTTTGAGTAGAACCGCTTGATGGTGATGCGAGTCTTGGAGGCACGCCGGGTGAAGCCTCCGGCAATCGCGACAGCCTGGATCACCCGCAGGCAATCCACATAGGCGAATGCGCCCGCACGGGTCACCTCACCCAGGATGTAAAAGGGCCGAGTCGCCACCAGCTCCACACTGAGACGTGGCGAGATGAGATAGCCGCTTTCCCGATACCGCTGGCGAAGCAGCTCCTCGACCTCGCTCAGCGTCTTGCCCACCACCTCGATGGATCCGATCATTCGCGCTGAAATGCCGCCCGTCGCGTTGACCTCGTAATCACCGGAAAATTCCGTGTCCTGGAGAGCGACCACGCGGATCTTGTCTCCGGCGCCAAGGCGGTAACTGCCGGTCCCCGTCTTGCAATCGTTGGTCTGACGGAAAGTCGGGCCGTTGGTGGGAGCCGGCTCGCTGAAGGACGTCACCTCGCGGTTCGGAGGAACGGGAAGCTGCGTGACGCCGGTAGTGCGTGTGTCGCACGCCGCAGCGGCCAGGAGGGCACCGGCCGCGACGGCGACCCATATGGGCTTCCAGAAGGATCGGGCGTTGAGACGCCGAAGGTCATATTTGCTTTGCACACTGTCACCGTTTTGCGATCAGCCGCACGGAAAAGATTTCGCGATCATACCCAGGCCCCGTGGTCGGGTCGGTCGACACGCCGCTGGTGTATTCGAAGAAAGGCCCGATCTGGACCTGTGGCCTCAGCGCGTAGAGAAGACCGATCTGGCCGCGATAGATCGAGTCCGTTCTCGGCGCCGCGCCCGACCCATCGACGGGCGTGTAGTCCGCGGTAATGAGCGAGATGCCACCGACGGCCGTCCAGGCGTCGTGGATCAGATAGTTGAAGTCGAGCGCGTATGTCGTCGACACATAGTTCTTGTAGGTAGTGAGGGCCGTTTCCGAGATCGCCCGCTGGATCGAAGGACGCAGCGTCAGCGGCGCATAGCCGTTCCAGCTTCCGTTCAGGCCGAAAATGAACGCCGAAGTCGCGCCGCCAAATGACTGGTACGCCTGGTTTTGATAGCCGACGGTCGCCTCGAGCTTGGTCGAGGAGGATGTCGACCATGACGCGCCGACATTCACCAGCTGCCCGTTGGAATCGCGATCCTGGTCGACCGAATTGACCGCATTCAAATATCGCCGTTGGTTAAGAGCGGGTTGAACGAACAACGTCACATCATCGCTGATGTCGTAGCCGATCCGGAGCGACTCCTCGTACTCGGTACGGTCGCGGCTGGTGGCCGGCAGACCGTTCACGAGGATGGTGCTGTTGTCGTAGAAGGTGTAGCGGGTCATCGACGCTTTCAGTTGATAGGACAACCGATTGAAGCGTTGATAGAGGTTGAGCGTGACTGGCACCGAATTCACCACGGTCGGCGCCTGGGCGAAGGCGACGTTGGGCGTGCCGAGTGCTTCGGTACTCTGCTTAAAGGCCGCCGACCAGGTGGCATAGAAATCGGTCTGGATGTCGATCTTGCCGTCGGCCTGCAGCGTGTAGTTGCGATAGTTCTGGGTCGGTGCGCTGCCATAGAAGCCGGCAATGCCGCTCGCCAGGATGTGCAACGCGTGATTCGACCAGTCGGATCGCAGATCGAGCGTCGGGGCGATGGTCGTATAGACGGATCCGACAGTCCCCAATGATGCACTTTGGGCAAACACGTTACTGTCGAAGCCGACATTCGTCTCGATCTGCGGGTAGAGGCGAAACGTCCCAACAGATATGCCCAGTTCCTCGCTTCCGCCGGTCACCGGCCCTGTGGCGCCAATCGGCTGCTCCACCGGAATGCTGGCACCGAAGGGCGCGTTCACGATCGTGGTCGAATAGGAAGGGAGACTCGTGACCTCATTCGTGTTCGTGCCGCCTGTTCCACCCGTCAACAGGTTGGTGTTCACACCGGCAGCCGACGAGCCGGTACCGGCTTGGGGCGTAACGGCTGGAAAAACCGTCGTGGGGCTGACAGGCAAGGTGGTTGTGACAGCCGGCTTCACTTCCGCACCCGTCGGTGCCGTTCCTTCGGTCGTCGCTCCTGTTGCTGTCGCACCACTGCCCACAGTGCCGGTGGCTGGGCCAATCATAGGCGCGCCCGTCTGTGGGCCATTACCCTGGACAGTCGGAGGAACTTCATTGGTTTGCGCCAGGGCAGCGGACGTGTTTCCAGACAGCAAGACCCATCCCACGATCGGCGTCCAAATCCACTGAGTACTGCGTACGCTAGTCGGCATGGATATTTGAGACCATCCGGGCAGAGGTCCGATGGGGGATTGGACAACGATCTGCACGTTTTAGCTTGTTCAGGTACAGCTAGCGGTGTTGCAAATGTTCTGGGGCGAAACCACCGGCGCTGGGGTTGGCGATGTAAACGAGGTCGGAGAATCTCCAGACGATCCCGAAGGAGCGACAGTGAGCGTGTTCGTTGAGCTGCCTGAGGTCTGCGGTGCACCGGGCGCCGGCGACGAGGACAACAAAGGCACGTTTGTCGATCCCGGCACCGGAACGAGCGGCATCAGGGTGAGAAGCGATGCTGGCAGGGCTGTCAGCATCATTAGCGGTGGAAGAGCATTCTGAATTCGCGGCGGTCCGGAGATGGGGTCGGTTGCCGTCATCATGTTGCCGGCCGCGCCTTGAAGGGGAGCAGCGGCCAAAATCGAACCCATGTTTTGGAGTGGCCCCGTGCCTTGCAGCGGGCCTCCGTTTTGCAGCGGGTCTGACCCGGCTCCCTGAAGAGGGCCAGCACCTTGGCCTTGCTCTTGGACCTCCTGAGCGAGAGCTACTCCGAGGGACAGGATCAGCGCTGCAGCGACCAGACCCTGCGCTTTAAATGCAATATTCCGCATCGGAGTCACCAATTCCCCGGAAAAATCCGGCTCCCACAGATCGACTCGCCCTGATTGGCTGCAGGGCGTGTTCCTAAGCCCTAGCTTTTAAATCTGCATCTAAGATACAGAAACTAGAGGCTAAAACCAAGCTGCGAATGGTTACGACCATGTTTTGAGCATCCGTCGTCCTGGCACCTTTGGCAAATAAAACGTCAAGATGGTGCTCTGTCTTGGTTCTTTTGTACCGAAATGGCCAATGCCTCGAGAGCTGCGGCAAAGCCCACCGCGTCCCCGCAGGCGATCTGCCAGTAGCTGAGGCCCGAACGGCGCGCCAACCGGTCGACGTCGGAGTCGCCGTTCCCGACGAAGACGATAGGACGCCGTGACTCGAGGCACGCGTAGATTTTCGACGGCATGACAAAGCCCACAAAGCGGTCCCTGAGCGTCACGAGATGCGCATCCGGCGCGAGCAGCAAACCGGCGAGTTGTTCCAGCGCGACGGGCGGCGATTTACAGTACGGCAGCTTGTCCTCGTTGAGCCTTGCAACGAGGGTTTCCACGCCCACTCCGGTCGCGCTCAACCAGAGGCGCACCCTGCCCGACCCGTCGCGGTGATGGAGCTGATAGCCGCGGGCCACGGTGTCGACCTCATGGGCAACGCCATAGTTGCCCGAATAGAGCAGCACGCAATGCCCGGCGAGCTCGGGAGGTACGGGCCGGCTAACAACGTTCTCGAACGAGATCGGCGAGCTATCACGCACCAACGCGATGCGCTCGCGTGCGACACCTGTCGCGTGGAGACGATCGAGCTGGTCTTCCCCCAGGACTTCGAAGCCGCCCACCCTGCGTCGCCAGAAATTCGTAAGCCCCAGCAGCAGGCCCAGCATTTTTGACGGCCGCTCTCGAGCAGCGATCAGGCACTCAGGATAAAAGTCGGTGATGCGATAGATGAGCCGGCCTCTCCACAAGCGTCTGAGAGGCGCGAGCAAATGGATCAGGAACGGCGGCGAGCCGGTGAACAGGATGCCATCGGCGCGCCGCATCGGTCCAAAGGCCGCCGCGACCAGACGTATGTCCGTGCTCAGCGTCCAAAGCAGCCGCCTCAACATCGACGCACGTGGTACCGGCCGGGCTGCGAGCCTCACCTCGTGGAGGCTCCCCTGCCCCATCTGCGTTCTACGCTTCGATCCAGGCCCCGACGCCAAGCCAACCAGCGTGACGTCGTGCCCGCGTTCAGCCAACGACCGGGCGCGCATCGACATATACTGGCCGACAGCCCCGAAATCCGGCGGCAACCAATCGGCAATGATGACAATGCGCCGCTCGATGGCGGGATCGAAAGGACTCTCAGTCAGCAGGTCGCTCATCAGGAGGAAGTCTTCCTGCCGCCGTTTGCGAGCACCGATCGATAGAGCGCCTCCATCTCTTGCGCGATCGCCGGCCAGCCGTAATGCGCAACGACGTGGGCGCAGCCGGCGTTTCCCATGGTCTTTCGTTTCACAGGATCCGCCAACAAAATATTGAGCCCACCTGCCACGGCTTCCGCACTGCCTTCGACCACGATGCCTGCATCGGCCTTGCGGACGATTTCCGACATCCCGACTTCCTGCGTCACCAGAACCGAAAGACCGCGCCGCATGGCTTCGAAGGCGGCGAGTCCAAAATTCTCCGCGAGCGATGGCATGGCGAAGCATGCCGCACGATCGAACAGCCTTTCCTTGTCGGCCCCTCCGACATGACGTGCGAGAAGAGTGACGCGATCGCTGACGCCGAGGCGTCGTGCCAGATCGGACAAGCTTGCCGCGTGGCCTTCGCGATCGTCGCCGGCGATCACGACTCGCGCCGCAGGCGACAGCGGCAAGGCACCGATCAGGCGATCGAGTCCCTTCTCCCAGTTGATGCGTCCAAATGAGAGGACATAGTCGTCTTGGGACGTCGCGGAGACCACATCAGCGGACAGCGGTTTTTCCGCGACCGCTTCAGGATCGTCCACCCCATGGGCAATGATGCTGATCGGCGGCAATGACCAGCCCAGCCGACGAAGGTCCTCGGCTTCGCCGGTGGAAGTCGCATGCAGGGCCGCCGACCGCTCGAGATTTCGCCGCTCGATCAAGGCAAGCCAGGCATTCTTGACGAGCCGGTTTTTGCGCCGGATCAGCTCGGGCGCGAGCATACCGCGCGGCGACGATACATAGGGCACGCGGGCGTTACGGGCGATGCGGGCGCCGGCCCACATCGGCCAGAGATAAATCGCGTGCAAATGCACGAGGTCGAAGGTGGGTACGGCCCGCACAAGGGCGTGGCGCATTCCGGGAGACCAATACAGACGGCGCAGATGGCGGCTTGGAAAGTACGTGACCTTCACTCCGTCGAGATCGACCGGCTTCTCCAATGGGACATCGCTGTCGCCGTCGCCATCGACACTGGTCGTGAAGACATGAACGTCGTGTCCGCGTGCGGCTAATTCGCGACAAAGCGCGTGAACCGAACGAATGGGCCCGCCATATCGGAGTGCAGGCAAATAGGTCGGGACGATATGGAGGAGGCGCAAAACAGCGCTTGGCCCGATGTGATGCGACTTTATCGGCGGGCCGCGTGCATGGCTCGCGCTCGCGCCGCCATCTGTGCCGGTCGATCAAGGCGCTCGATCACTTTCGGCGCAACGAACATGATCATCGGCAGGAAGATGATCATGAACATCAAGGCGGCGCCGATCATCTTGGGCAACGATATCTCGACGCCATCGCGTGCGATGCTGAAGACAAACGCCATGACGACGCCTTCGCGCATCACCAGGGGCAGGTCAAAGGACATCAGGATGCGGATGCAGCCGGCCAAGAGGAGTCCCAGTACCGCGACGCCGAGCAGCATTGCCGGAAATCCGAGATCGGCAAAATTCTCGGCCATGTAGCCCACGCTGATCGACGTGCCTCTCAGCACCTCGTCGAGCAGAACACGCCCGGTCAGTCGCAGATAGACGTCGGAATCCGAAAGGTCCGGCTTGTCCGGAAAGAAGGCGCGCGGCTTGAACACATGGTCCATCGCCTCCTGCCACTGCCGCATTGACGTCGGTTCCTGGACCACTTCCTGGACGTCAATGACCGAAGCAAAGATATCGACGTAGGCAAATCGGTTCAGCAGCATGTACGACGTCCGGCCAAAATCGATGTCGCCAAACGACAACAGCTTGCCACCGAGATAGGCCATGCGATCCGACAGGGGCACCGAGATCGCCTGCGAATCGGAAAAATTCGAGGCATAGTCTCGATAGTCGTTTTTGACCGCCGTCCAGAACAGCGCCATCACCGTAAGCGCAACAAGGCCGCAAGCGCCTGCAACGCCAGTGGTCAGCCGCCATCTCACTTGGGCCGTCACTGCTGCAATCGTCAGAAAGATAAAAACACTACGGAAATCGGCCAAAAACCCGGTGAAGCCAATCGCAACCTCGAACGCCAGGACGGCCAACATAATCCGCATGCCGCGCAGCGTGGACATCACGTAGACGAACAGCATGAACAGCGCGACGATCTTGACATGCCCCAGCGTCTCGATTGGCTGGGCAAGCGCGCCCCTGCCAAACACGGTCGCAAAGCTGGAGACGAAGAATCCCAGGCCATACAAGACCAGAAGCTGACGGATGTTCCAGCGAAAGTGGGCCGTGCGCTGAGCGGGCGTCGCCGGCTTCATATCCAACAAAACAAGACGGAAGACGACAGCGAGAACGACCAGGGCCGCCATCATGTACCAGTAGGCGTAGACCACGTTTGGCCCGGAAACGCTCGTCGACAGCGTCTCTCCATCGACCCACGCCTGCACCACGCGGGCGAAGATCTGCAGCCACTGCCAGAGGAACAGGTAAATCAGAGCGGCCGGCATGGCTGGCGTATAGACAATGCGCAGGCATAGCCACGGCACGGCGCCGCCGACGGCAAAGGCGATGGGATCAGGAGAAAGTACCGCGAGGCTCGCGCACAGAACCGCCAGGATGCCGGCGCCTTTCAGCACCAGCCTGCAGTTGAGGCGGGCCGACGGAGGAAGCGACGAAACGGCGGTGGCAGTCATGGATAAAGTCTAATGTTTACACTGGTTTATATGATTTTGCAAAAGTATTACCTTCGCAATGCGGCAGCGCCCTCGATAATGCCTTGGGCAGCGGCAGCCGGCGAATAGGCGGCAATGCGACGGGCGACCTGACGGGACTGCTCCTCCCGATCAACCCGCAGCACAGCTTCGATCGCCCGAGCCAGCGCGGCGACGTCGTCACGAGGAAAAACCTCGCCCGTCGTACCGGGCTCGATGAGGTCGGGCGCACAGCCCACGGCATCGGAGACCACGGCCGGCAAGCCGCAGGCCATGGCTTCGTTCACCACCAAGCCCCACGTCTCTGACTCCGAAGGAAGAACGATGGCATCGGCCTGCGCATAAATCGCCGGCAACTGACTTTGATTGACGAAGCCGCGCCAGTCGACGGAAAGGTCAGCCGATCGCGCAATGCGCGCAAGCTCCTCACCCAGCGGACCGGAGCCGACAAAGGTCAAATCAAGATCCACGCCTCGTTCCTTCAGAAGCATGGCGGCACGCAGGATGTCCAGCGGGCGTTTGTGGGCTATGAGCTTGCCGACGAAAAGGACGCGGCCTCGCATCCGAGTCGGAGGTCCTGACGACCGCCGCGCCGTCTCGCTCCCTAACCGAAAGACGTCATTGTCGACGCAGTGCGGCGAGAAGAAGAGTCGCTGCGCTGAGACGCCGTAATGAAGCAGGTACTCACGATTGCGCTGGCCGACATAGAGGAAGCCGTCGAAACGCCGCAGCACATACGGAAAGACAATTCCCTTGGCAACACGTCGAAGACCCTGGCGTTCACTGGCGATCTGCGAATCGCCGCGAACCAGAATAGGCACGTTGCTTTGACGGCAGGCATTGGCGGCTTGCCAGTAGCTCCACAGGGCCCAACCCGGCACGACGAAGGCGTCGAAGCGGCCCTGGGCGATCCTGGTCGCAATATCCGGCGTATTGCAGCCCCAGAAGTGACCCGACGATGGATTGCGGGAGATGTTCGTCAGGAACTCGCTTCGATAGCCGGACAGGATGTCGATGTCCCATTCGAAGGGCACACCGAATCCCGCGCGCGCCTGCTGGTCGGCTGTTTGGCGATGCGCGAAGTAGACGGAAAGATCGCAGAGCTTGTCGAGCTCACGAAGGATCGGCGCCCAATACTGGATCGGATGGCTGATCAGGACACCGATACGGAGGGCCATGTCAGGACGACGCCTTGCCGGAAGAGGCACGGTCGAGAGCGGCCGCCAGCGCGCGCGCCGAGGCGCGTGCCGAGAGAGCGTCGCCGGCCAGCGCCTCGACGGCATCGGGATCGTACGACGTATCCTCGACGAAGGTTTGCAATTCTCGCGCAACTGTCTCCGGCGTCGGAAAGCTCGCCTGCGACAGGGAGAGGACCCGCCCTGCCCTCGCCGACCGGATCATCTCGACAGCACTGCTCTCGGCGTGAAGTATTGCGAAGATCGGCCGGCGCGACTGGATGCTCTGGAAGACCTTGGATGGCGTGTAGTGCCGTTCGGTCGATCCCAGAATCAGAACGGCGTTGCTCCTGCAGAGATGGTTGAGCGTATCGAGGTAGCCGATGCGATGCGGATGCTCGGTCACCATTGCCGCGACTCCGAGCGCCTGCGCGCAGGGCATTACTCGATACCCCCGCGGATCGTCTGGCGACGTTCCCGTCCCGACGAAGTGGACCTGAAGGCGAGCGGCCAGTTCAGGCGCAGCTCCCCGCAGCTCTGCCAAACCGCCGAGGAAAACATCCAGCACATCCCGGCTGGCAGGCAACAGCGCCCCGGCGTAGATCATGTGGAAGTTGCCGTCGTCCGGTTGAAACAGAAAGGTCGGCCGACCAAGCGACCTCGCGGCATCGAAATCCTCCCATGCGCTGCCCATCGGCATGAACGCTTGGACGGCCTTGCTCGCCACCTCGGGATTGCGATCCAGCATGCCCGCGACATACCCCGGCGCCATGGCGGTGATCAGCGCAGCGTCCCGTACCGACCAGGGCTCGAGCACACGGGCCAGCCGATAGGAAAGCCAGGCCTTGGTGAAAGGCTGCTCGACCCCTGGCCAGCGATTGACCCAGGGATCCTGGTAATCGATCCCGAACGGCACGCCATGACGACGATGGATCAGACGCCCGACAGGTGCGAGAAAGTTCGAGGGAATGGTCACAAGCACGAAATCGATCTCGCGCCGCGCCGCGAGTCCCGCCAGCACACGGTAGCAACCGGCGAAGGCGCGCACGCCGACGTCGCCGACCAGTCGCAAGGGCCGGGTCGAAAAGGTCGGCGCGTGGATCACTCGCAGATGCGGCGGGACCAGGCGTCCGAGATCGGGATCCGGCTGTTCCTCGTACTTTGCCGGATCGCCGGTAACGACGATCGGCGTCCACCCGAACTCGGGCAGGTAGCGAGACCAGAGCCGCGCACGGTGCGCACCGACGAGGTTGCTGGGCGGAAAATGTCCGCTGACCAGGGCGACGGTCTTGGTCACGGATGCCTCAGCCTTTGCCGGGCTTCCTCGTAGAGATCGAGATAGCGGCTCACGACGACGTCGGGCGAATATTCCTCTTCTGCTCGACGACGACAGTTCGCCCGATCGATCGCGCCTGCCTTTTCGACCGCCTCGCACCCTTCCTCGACCGACCGAATCAAGAAGCCGTCGACGCCTTGTCGCACGATCTCGGTGAGCGATCCGCGCGGACAGGAGATCACCGGCGTGCCGCAGGCCAGCGCTTCCGCGAAGACGATACCGAACGGTTCGTCCCATTGGATCGGCACGACCATCGCATGTGCTTGCCCCAAGAGTTGGCTCTTCTGACGATCATCGACCGGACCGGCATAGTCGATGCCGTCCCGGTCAATCCAGGGTGCGATCTGCTTGTGCCAATAGTCGGCTTCCGGGCCTGAGTCGGCATGATTGCCGGCTATGACAAGGCGTCGCCCCGTTCTCCGCGCGATCTCGATCGCCCAATGCGCGCCCTTGATGCTTTCGACGCGGCTCAGAAAGACCAGCGGCGCATCGGGTGCGACTGATGGCGAGAACTTCAGGGTATCCATCTCGGCGAAGTTCGGGATGCTCTGCCAGTCTCCACCGCCGCGTCGTCCGCAAGCTGCGATGTAACCGCTGCAGCCTGTGAAAGTGAGCACGCGCGGTGCCGCGAGCTTTACCGCGAGGCGGACTGCGCGCAGCGTTGGATCGCGCTGATAGGACATGACGATGGGGATGGGCCCGCGCAGATGCGGCGTGAGATAGGCGACACGCGAGAAGCTGTGTATGACGTCGGGGCGGAACGATCGGACAGCCTCCCACAAGGCCCACGTGTTGCGGATCGTGTCCATCTGCGACTGCGAGTGGCGGCCCGGCCAGCCATGAAGGACGTCGACCGAGGAGGTCGATCCTGCCTTGGCCACCAGGCAAACAACATGTCCCTGCGCCTGCAGGCGCCGCGCCAGACCATCGACGATGCGCTCGATCCCGCCGTAGAGCCGGGGGGGCACTTCGATTTCGGGATCGGCGGCGAGCAGGATGCGCATCAGCGTCCCGCGTGACGCGTGAACGCCGAACCTACCTCCTCGACCAACGCCTTCTGCTCGACCTCCCAGTTGTAACGCCGGTCCGCCAGCCTCCATGCCGTCGCCTTGGCATCGGCGAGAGTATCGGGCGATGCAGCGAGCCGGTCGAGGGTACGCGCAATGTCCTCCGGATCAGACACCGACGCCACAGCCGCGGCCGATCCGAGCTCCAGCGCAAAGGCGCGTTGGGCCGGCGTGTCGCTCACCATGACCGGCACGCCTGCCAGCAGATAGGTGAAGATCTTGTTGCCGAGGCAGGCTCGTTTGTTCGGCGAATTGCCGATCTCGAGGGAAAGGCCGAGATCGTACGTCGTCGCCAACTTCACCATTTGGTCCGGTGCGGCTGTCGGCAGCAATTGCACACGCTCGGCCACCCCCAGATCGCGGGCAAAAGCCATCAACGTGTCGCCGTGGCCCCAGCGATTGCTGCCGCGCACGTCGAGAGACACCTTTGCCTTGGCCCGCGACATTGCGCGCATGAACTCCTGCAGCCCGCGGTCGAGGCCGATCGTCTGTGAAAACCAATAGACGGCGAGATGACCGGGCTCGCGCGCCTCGCCAGCGGCTGCCTCGACCGGTGCAGCCATCGTTTTCGAAAAGACGTTCAGGACGGTCCTTGGGTTGACCCCATAGCATGCCGCATAGGCATCTCCGATCATCGGCGAGGATGCGGTCACGCAGGTGCACGCTGGCAGGTAGGCCTGCTCGATCCGCATCACGAGTTTGGGTTGAGCGCTGTCAGTGAGATCATCGACCGCCTCGCCGGAATGAAGATCTTCGGCATCGAACCCCAACAGAGCCCGATGACGGCGCGCCGCCGCCGCTGCCGCCGGCAACGCCGGGATATAGTGCGCGATATAGAGATCGGCAGCGACGGCAGCCGCGGCGCGGCGCAGCGCATAAGCCGGGCCGCCGTAGGCATGGCTTGCAACCGGAAGCGGAACGGGCATTCCGCTCGCCGCTAAAACCTGCGCGACGGGCCGGGCGGCGGCAGTGATGTATCTCTCGCTCCTGTCTCTCGGCAGCCGAATGACCTTCCACGGCGCGCCGTTTGCGATCTCGTCGTCGAACGGCTTCAGCGCTTCGGTATAGTCACAGACGATCGTCGTCACGTCGTAGCCGGCCTGATGCAGCGCATCGGCTTCCTTGACCAGGCGCGGATTGGACGAAAGGTTGCCCGAGCTCAAGATGCATATCCTGCGCGGCATCGAGCTATCCCAGTCGCCGCTCGGAATGGAGACTCGGCGCCTCCGCCGTCGGCACGAGCACGAATTCAATCGGCGCGCTCAGCCGCAACGCCAGATGACCCGTGCCCTGGTCCTGCCGGAAGTCGTAGCCCACGTCGCCGGGATTGCAGGCATTGACGAAGAATTGCACGGCACCGTCCACGCGATGATCGACGACGATTGCCGTGCTCGTGGTCTGGAGATCGACGTTGTACTGGCCCGCGGCCAGGAAGAGTGGATCGAGCGAGAGCTGACATTCGTAACGACCTGCGGTCGTCGGCAAGGGAACGTTACTGAAACTTGCCGACGAGTAGAGCCCGATCGGCAGGTTGTGCTGGTCGCGCAGGATCACAACCAGCGACATCCCGGGCATGCCCGTCGTTTCGACGACGACATGAAGGCGCAGAGGCGTGCCCGGCGTGAAGTTCTCGGTTGCCGTGCCCGCGCCATCGACCAGCTTTGCGGAGATCAGGGTCGCATCCCTGCCGCGCCCCCAATCGCGAACCTTCCCCGGTTTGCCCAGCGACGCCGTGTAATGCGCGAGACCGGTTTCGACCGGACCGTCGAAGGTGAGCCGTCCGCCTTCGAGCACGATGCTCCGACGCGTGAGGGCCGCCACGGCCGCGAAATTGTGACTGACGAACAACACAGTGCGGCCGCTGCCTGCGACCTCCGACAATCGATTGAGACAACGCGACTGGAATTCCGCGTCGCCCACGGAAAGAACCTCGTCGACGATCAGAATCTCCGCCTCGAGATGAGCGGCCACGGCGAAGGCGAGGCGGACATACATGCCAACCGAATAGCGCTTCACTGGCGTGTCGATGAACTTGCCGACGCCCGAGAACTCGACGATCTCGTCGAACCGCCGCCGCATCTCGGCCCGGCGCATGCCAAGGATGGCGCCATTCAGGAATATGTTCTCGCGACCACTCAGCTCGGGATGAAACCCGGTGCCGACCTCGAGCAAACTATTGACGCGACCCTCGATCTCCACCCGACCTTCGGTCGGCTCGGTGATGCGCGACAGGATCTTGAGCAGCGTCGATTTTCCCGCACCATTGTGGCCGATGATGCTGACCAGTTCGCCGCGCTTGATCTCGAAATTGAGATCACGCAATGCCCAAAACTCCTCGGTCCTTTCGTCAGTGTCGGCGGTCGAGCGCCCGCGGAGGAGGTTCGCGGTCTTGTGAAACAGGCCGCGGGCGCTGGCGGTCATGGCCTCGCGCAGCAGCCCGTCACGCTCGATCTTGTGACCGATGATGAACTTCTTGCCGAGCCCCTCGGCGCGGATGACGGTATCGGCCATATCAGACGATGTCCGCAAACTGGCGCTCGATACGGCGAAAGGTACGAATGCCCCACCACAGGAAGAAGGCGGTGACCGCGAGGCTGAGGATGAATCCCGGCAGATAGACCGGGCTTTCGCCGCCGACGATGCACCAGCGAAAGCCGTCGATGATGCCGACCATCGGATTGAGATTGTAGAGGAGCCGCCAGCGCTCGGGCACGACCGAGCTTGGGAAGCCTACTGGCGAGATATAGAGGCCGAACTGAAGCGCGAACGGAATGACGAAACGGAAGTCGCGATATTTGACCACGATCGCCGCCGCCCAAATGGCCGGTCCCAGGCTCGCCAGTAGCGCGAGGACCACGAACAGTGGCAACAACAGCATCTGCCATCCCGGTGCGACGCCGTACCAGATCATCAGGACAGCCAGGATGGCGAGGCTTACCGCAAAATCGATGACGACGACCAGCACCGTCGCCAGCGGCACGATGAGGCGCGGGAAGTAGACCTTGCTGATCAGGTTGGAGTTGGCGATCACGCTGGCCGATGCATCACCCAGGATCGACGAAAACAGTGTCCACGGCAGCAGGCCGCCAGCCACCACGATCGCATAGGGCACGGCCGTATCGGTTGCGACCTTCGCGATGTGTCCGAAGACGATCGTGAAGACGACCATGGTCATGAACGGCCGGATGAGCGCCCACAGGATGCCCACCGTCGTTTGCTTGTAGCGCACGGAAACGTCGCGCCAGGCCAGAATGAAAAGCAGCTCGCGATAGTGCCAGAGATCCCGCCAATACTGCCGGTCGGCTTGCCCCGCCTCAAGGACGAGGCGTGTCGAGAGCGGGCGATCGGAAGAGCTCATGCGGCGTCTTTCATACGACGCGGATGGGCCATCAAGCGAGCGAGGAGTCGCTGCGCCGTGATGGCGAAATTCTTGAGCCGATAAGGTTCTATTGCTTCCGAATTCACCCTGCCTTGGGACAACAGCCGTTCGATCGCTCGCACCAACGCCTCGCAATCATTCGGCTCGACCCGCACGCCGATCTGCTCGCCAATGGCATCGCCACTGCCGCCACCTACCCCGCCCACAACGCGCAGGCCGCAAGCCGCCGCTTCGAGATAGACAATGCCGAAGCCTTCGTTGGCGCTCGGCATCACGAAGAGATCGGCTGTCCGGTAGAGATCAGGTAGTGCCTCCTCCTCCACGAAGCCGACAAATCGCACGGCGTTGCGATCGCCGACGAGCTCAAGGGCCCGCGCTTCGAGGCGGGCACGGTCGTCGCCCTCGCCGGCGACGACATGAACGAGACCGGGGAACTTCGCCCGCAGCGCCGGCAGTGCGGCGAAGATCTGCTCGTGGCCTTTGTAGCGCTCGCTTGCGGCGAGACGACCGACCGTGAGCAGGATCGGGCCAGTGCCCAGATTCCATTGCGCCCGCAAAGCTTCCGACGGCGGGCCTGGCACAAAAATGTCTCGGACCGTGTCCGGGAGCACGCGCACGCGCTCCGGCGCAAGATCGGCCCACTCGAGCAGGGTACAGCGCGTCGCGCGGCTGACCACGGTGACAATATCGGCCGCCTCGACCGCGCGACGAGTCAGGCGATCAGGTGCTTCGTTCACCTCCGCACCGTGCGCCTGCAACCAGAAACGGGCGCCCAACAGCCTGGCGACCATCCAGCCGAGCGTCGCCATGTAGATGTGGCCGCAAAACACGACGTCGAAGGGACGATGCCGCCATCCCGCCCACAAGGTGTGCAGGAAGTAGTGGAAGCGGCCGAAGATCGATGGCGCCTGTTCGAGCCCCGGCGGCAGCGTCAGGCCCGAAGCGTTCCCCAATCGGGGCAAAATCAAAGCGGATGCGCCGCCTTCGGCCAGGGCGCCGAACAGGTCCTGATTGTAGCGCGCGATGCCGCCGCGCGTTCCGTAGCCATCGGTCAGCAAAGCCAAGAGTCGAATGTCCCCTTTCATTCAGGTCAATGCCATCTCGGGCCAGCCGGCTCGCCATACATGCCGGGCCCAGGCACGCGAAGCCGTCGAGAACGACACATCCTCGCGCATTCCGGCAGCGGCATGAAGCCATTGGCCGACCGGCGTCGTGAAACCGGTCTTGGTTCGCTGGCGAATCGACTCTGGCAGCGGCGGCGAAGGTATGTCGGCAACAGCCGCCTTGGCATCAACAGCGTCGAGGATCTCGCCGGGCGGCAACGCCGACAGGAAGAACGGATCAACATAGGGAACGCGAATCTCGATCGAATGCGCCATTCCCGCCCAATCGGCGTCCCTCAGCAGCTGGTTACGCATATAGAGCGACGTCTCGAGAGCCGACACGCGATCGAACGCGCCCAGCGGCCGTCCAGCCTTCAACTGAGCACCAATGCGACCCACAGGGCCCAACCGCCGCATGCCTTCCGCCACGAGATCGGGCTCAAGAAGGTTGGCAAGCTCCCACGGCATGTAAACGGCACGTCGCAGCAGATAGGCCCCCGCCCAGTCACCGCCATACTGGAACAGGCCAGCCGCTTTTGGGTGCCAATTGACGCCCAGACGAATGGCCGTCGAAAGCGCGGCGCGAAGGAGCGCACCGACTCCGGGCATGAAATGGAACGGTCGCATGAAGCGCACCGCGCGCGGCACATCGGCAAACGATGGGTAGCCGCCGAAGCATTCGTCGGCACCCAGACCGCTCAACGCGACCTTGATCCCCGCTTCGCGCGCGGCCTTGGCCACGAACCAGGTGTTGATGCCGTCGACTGTTGGCAGATCCATCGCTTCCAGGATCGCCGGCAGATCGCGTTCGAATTCGGCCCGGTCGACCGTGCGCACGATGTGCCGCGCGCCGTAGCGCGCCGCGACGTCAGCAGCCAGGGGCGCCTCGTCGTTGGGTGTGCCACGGAACTCATCAAAGGCGAGCGTCACCGCCGTGATGTCGCGCACACCGAGTTCCGCCATCGTCCCGAGCAAGGCGCCGGAATCGAGACCGGCCGAAAGGAACACCGCGACCGGCACGTCCGCCACCAGATGATAGCGGACGGAGTCGTGCACCGCCGCACGAAGCTTCGCACGCGCGGCCTTCGGATCACAGGCCGGTTCTGTCGCCCGGCGCTGAAGCGAGGCTGCAACCTGGTAGTAAGGCACCGGCGCATGGGGTCCCGTCGCATCGACCGTGAGCGTCGTGCCGGCAGGCAGCGTCCGAATGCCCCGCCAGACCGTGAACGGTTCCGGCACGCTGCCGAAGAGATGAAAACCAACGATCCCGGCCGGATCAGGCTCGCGCGAGACAGCACCTCCCGCCAGCAACACCTTGGCCTGCGAGGCGAAGCGCAGTGTCCAACCGTCGTCAGCGTAGTAGAGCGGCTTTATGCCCAGCGGATCACGGGCCAGCAGCAGCGATCGCGTGCGCGCATCCCAAAGGGCAAAGGCGAACATGCCGCGCAACGCCTCGACCATGGCAGGGCCCCGATCGGCATAGAGCTGGAGCAGCACCTCGGTGTCGGTCTCGGTGCGAAAGACATGGCCTTTCTGCTCCAGCTCTGCACGCAACTCCCGATAATTGTAGATCTCGCCGTTGAAGGTGATGGTGAGCGCGCCGTCGGCGCTGAGCATAGGCTGGGCGCCGCGCGAGGAGAGATCGATGATGGCAAGACGACGATGGGTGAAGGCCACCCTCCCGTCGGCCGAGACCCAGTCGCCGCTCCCGTCGGGACCGCGCGCGGCCATGCGATCGCTCATCCGTGCGAGCTCGCGATGATCGGCGCTCGGCGCGACATCAAGGTAGGCGAATATCCCGGCTATTCCACACATTGGGCAAGGATGGAGAGAGAGGCCCGTCAGCGGGCGCCGGTGCCGGCGAAGATCACGGCGCAGGTCCTGAGCACGATCACGACGTCCAGCCAAAGCGAGCAATGCTTCAAGTAGTAGAGATCATACTCCAGCTTCGAGCGCATTTCGTCGTGATCGTGAGCGTAACCCTGATTGATCTGCGCCCAGCCGGTGATTCCGGGGCGGACGATGCCGCGCAGTGCAAAGTGCGGAATGTCGCGCACATATTGCTGGTCGAGGACCAGTGCTTCGGGCCGCGGCCCCACCCAGCTCATGTCACCACTCAGCACATTCAGGAGCTGCGGTAGCTCGTCGAGCCGACAACGGCGCAGAAAGGCCCCAAAACGCGTCACGCGCGGATCGCCGGTGCTCGTGAAACTTGGTCCGGCGGCACCATGGTACATGGTCCGGAACTTGACCATCCTGAAGACATGGCCGCGTTGGCCCACGCGCGGCTGCAGGAAAAAGATGGGGCCGGCGCTATCGAGACGCACCAGGAGGGCAAGGATCGCCAACGCGGGCAGAAGCACGGGCAAGGCAATGATGGTCACCGCGAGCTCAATCGCGCGCCGAGCGAGCAGATACTGCCGTGACGGCAGCAGCGCACCGAATTCGTTGGGTGTGAGGCCGTTGAGCGGTGTACGGCCTGTCAGGCTTTCGAGGATGAAGCGTCGGTCGAGGACGGGCACGCCGGCGATCGCCGCATTCGCCAGTGCTGAAAGCTGGGTCTCGGTCAGGCCGGCACCGAGATCGGCCACGATCGCGTCGACACCCACGCCACCCATTTGGATCGTATCGAAGTCCAGCCACCTACAGTTCGCGACTTCCGGCATGCTACCGATGAGCGATGTCGGCACCACTACGTAGTGTCGGACAAGGTAGCGGGTGCGCAGCCTGGCAACGACGGCCATCCATACCATCGCAAGCGCGCCGCTACCGAAAAGCTGGACACGCGAATACTCCGAGCGCAGCAGCACGAGGATCACGGCGATGGTCGCGTAGGCGATCGCCGCGAGCGGCGCGACGTAGCGGAAGTATCCTTGCAAGGTCGAGCGCGGGAAGGCGTCGAGGCGACGGCCCATGTACCAGACCACGGCATAAGCAAAGGCAGTCGCCAGGATGGTCTGTTCGGTTGCGCCGATGCCATTCTTGAACGGCTCCCCGGTCGCATAAAACAAAATCGGCATCACGACGCAAAACAGGAACCCGCCAAGTGCGTCGAGCCAGATTCCGACAAAGCGCTGAGGAGCGGAGCGGATAATGTGCCCGCGAGCAGATAGCGTCCCGCCCGCCGAAGGCTCGGCCCCGACCGACATCGCATCTCGCAAAGTGCTCGCTCCTTCGAAAGCACAACAGGAAACAATAAAGGCGGAACCAACCCGCCTGATCAATCCAACCGCATGTTGATCGTAAATCTGCGTGCTCGCGCTACAAACTACATTAATGATGAGAATATAATAGGTTATCGCGCGAACTGCGTAAAGAGGTGGAAGAACCGTCGGCGGGCACGAAAGCCTGCGCCCAGCCCATGCCGAGCAGCGCGCTGACGAAAAATGCGATGGCTGGCATCTGCAAGCTGAAATCGACCGTCGAATGGAAGATCGGGACAGCCGAGACAGCAAATGCGGCGGCGGTCAGATAGCGGCGACGCCGGCGACGCCACGCGGCCCGCCCGGCCATCGCCCAGGGCAGCAAGACAGTGGCCATCGCGACAGCGCCGCCAGGAATGCCCAGCTCGAGCACGGTCTCGAGCGGTGTCGAATGCGCCTTGTCATTGGCCAGTGGAATCTGCACCGGCTGATGTACGGCGTAGATATCTGGAAAGCTGCCGAAGCCCCACCCCAGCCACGGCGACTCTCCAATCGCTTGAAGCGTAGTCTGCCAGATAACGGTGCGATCGACGCGGGCGCTGGAGGAGGAACTCGATGCCTTCTGGATCAAGGCGCCGCCCGCCAGAAGGATGAACAAGCTGCCAACGATCCCGACACCAATGAGAACACCGCCGAGCTGACGCCCGGAGCGCAATCGACCACGCAACATCAGCACAGCCAGCAACACGACGCTTGCGACTGTGGCGGCAAACGCGGCCCGCGAGCCGGAAAACAACAACCCGCCCGCAAAGAACAGCGCCAATGCCAGGAGCGAAAGGCGCCAACCGGTCACGCGATCGAGGATATGACGGCCTTCCCCCAATTCCTGCGCCGCGCGCGCATCGGCGCGCCTTCCGCGCAAGGCCAAGGCGAGCGTGGCGATCGCAGCCATACCGACAAAACAGCCGAACGAATTGCTGTTCACGAAAGTGCCGGACATGATGCAGCGATCGAACTCGGGCGAATAGCTGCCTTGCTTCTTCAGATAGCTGCCGAGAAAGCAGGAATGGTTGGACAGTCCGAGAAAGCCATAGATCATCACCAGAAAGGCGCTGGCCAGCAGGACCATCAAAAGAAGCCGCGCGCGCCTCTCATTTCGGCAGAAGGCGCGTGCGATACAAAAGATCAGGGCGCACGAGAGGCAGCGCAGCAGCACGTAAAATGATGCGTCGACCGCAAGGCTTGGAACTGGGGCCTGCGCGTGGCCCAAAACCTCGGACGCCTTTGCATAGAACGACGCGCTCGCCGTTTGCGGCGCGAAGGTCGACATCTGCAACAGAGCGACGCCGATCATCAGCGCAAAGCAGGTCGCCAGGATCGTGATTGGCCACCCCTCCCCGGCCGCGATCGGAAGACCACGCGTCGGGCCGATGCCCAACGCGGCGACGATCGCGATCACAGCGACGGCCACCGTCATCGGCGCCCAGGCCCATTCGCGGTTGGCGCCCATCGGCAACGGCGCCACGAGCAGCAGGAGGAAGAACGCAGCAACGACCACAAAGCTGATCGAACCGTGAAGAGACCACGCCTGTCGTGGACGCACGGCCTCTTCAATCTGAATTGACCTCGGCATCAGCGGCGTCTCGTGTCGGTGATCAGCTTCGCCAGCTCTTCCTGGGCGCCAGGCTCGCCGCGCAGGAAGTAGCGAACGATCAGCTCGTCGACAGGTGAATGGATCTCCCAGGCAAAGATCCGCCGGTCCGCCGCGACCCGCCAGGTTTGCCGCATGTAGGCGGCGATCCGTTCCTTTTGCGCGTCACTCATGTAGGGCCAGCAATCGAGGATGACGCGAAGCCTTGGCGCCCAGGTTTCCGGGATCAGCGCGGCGTCCTCGATCGACAGCAGAAGCGGCGGCAGAACCCCGCGCGACGCGCCATCCAGTACATCGGTCAATGCCGCGAGGCGAAGCCAGGCGACGCCGCGGGCCGGCGCCGCAGCAAGCCCTTTCTCGAGATCGTCGCGAGCGCGGCGTTGCCATGCCGTGCGCTCCGCCGCCGACACCTCGAGGCTGGACGCGAGGCCAGCGCCGCCGAGCAGTTCCGAGCGATCGAGATAGCGGCCTGCACCGGCGTCCAAAGCGACAGCGCGGTCAAGCGCGGCAATCCCTGCCCGGACCTCGCTGGCATCGATCGGATGGCCGGTGCGCAGAGCCATCATCACGGCATCGGCTTTCTGGGCTTCCCAGGCAGCCCGCGCGACCGGCCACGACAGAAACAGCAGACACGCTCCGCCACCCCCCAAGAGCGCGCGCATCAGCCAATTCGACAAGATCGACAACACTCCCCCGATTCAATCGTATCATCTTACCACAGCGCCGATTCAAACCGAAGGTTGCAGCCCGCGAGCCACAGCGCCAACGCTACGGCGATTCCCAGCCGAAGCGGCCGAGGCCGCGTTTGCCTTCCGGCGTCAGCGCATAGACGCCGCGCTCGACGCGCTCGAACCAGCCATAGACGTCGTTGCGCAAAATCGCGGCGGCGTTGGGGGCATCGCCAGCGGCACGCAAAGCGGCAACCTTCATCGGGCCGTTACGCGCCAACAGCTCAGCACAACGCAATGCCGCCTGCCGGTAGGCCGTCATCATCGGCACCTTGGTGGAAGAGCCACCACGGTTGGGATCGCCCACGCGCCGCGCATGCTCGCCGAGCAGGCGACCGATCTTGCGGCTATTCTTGCGCGGCGCATAGGGTGCGGGATCGAGCAACACGTCCACCCGCTTGGCGCCCACAATCATCAGGCCAAGGCCAAGCCGGCGGCAGAGCTTCTTCACATTGCGCATGTTCTTGGGCCAGGCGCCGATCGCAAGGTAGACGGTATCGCTCAAGGCCAGGCGATCGACGCCCTGCAAAACGAGGCCCAGGCCGAACGTGCGTTTCAGCTCGACGATGACCGGCGGCTCGTCGCCGCGGACTCCCACCACGTCGCAGCCGCGGACTTCGCCTTTGACGCTGTAACCCTGGCCCTCGAGCAGCGCCTTCACCGGCGCGTAAAGGTCGCTCTCCAACGACATCACGGCACACGGTATCATGCCCGGAGGAAGTCCAGGTTGGGGGAAAACGAGATGACCGAATTGCTCGATCAGGGCGCTGCCGCCATCGCGAACGCCGTACGCATGGGCAAGCTCAGGGCGCGCGATGTTGCGGAGATGGCAATCGCCCGCGTCGAGGCGCGCAATCCCGGTCTCACGGCCATCGTCGACTTCAATCCCGCCGAGGCGCGCACCGCAGCCGATGCGGTCGATGCACGTCGCAAGCAAGGGTTCGACGGGCCGATCCTCGGCGTGCCCTACACGGTCAAGGACACGACCTGGGTCGCAGATCGGCGCGTCACCAACGGATCCCTGCTCTACAAGGACTTCATTGCGCCGCGCGATGCGGTCGCCGTTGAGCGTCTCAAGGCTGCCGGCGGCATCTTTCTTGGCATGACCAATACGCCCGAGATGGCGGCCAAGGGCCACACGGAGAACAAGGTCTATGGGCCAACGCGCCATCCGATGAACCCTGCCCTCACGCCCGGCGGCTCATCCGGCGGCGCCGCGGCCGCGCTCGCCGCGGGTTTCACGCCGATCGCCCTCGGCACCGACGGCGGCGGATCGGGCCGACGGCCGGCGTCGCATTGCGGTGTGGTCGGGCTCAAGACGTCGGCCGGTGCGATCCCCAGCCCCTTCGGTTTCGGCGGCTCCTACGGCCCATTGTACGGCGTCACCGCACCGATGGGCCGTACCGTTGCCGACGCCAAGGTCGCGTTCGAGGTGATGGCCGGGCCTGATCCGCATGACCCGCATTCCGTCGCCACCTTCGATATTGCCCCGCCCAGCCAACCACGCATCGCCTATAGTCCGCGACTGGGCCTTGGCGTGGCGGTCGATCCGGATGTGATGGCAGCGGTCGACGCCGCCATCGAGACGTTACGCGCCGCGGGCTGGCGGATCGAGACCGCCGACATAAGCTGGCCCGAGGGCACCAACGAGACGGCGTTCGGCGCGGTGAACGCCGCGGCCTCGGCCTTGCTCTATGGCGAGCATGCGTCTCGCGACAAGAACCTGTTCGGCGACAACATCACCTCCCTGATCGAACGCGGCCGTTCGATTGCCGGTACCGACGTGGTCGCCGCCTTCCGCTTCGCCGATGCCTGCGCCCGTGCCGTGGCGCAGTTCTTCACTCAATACGACTACCTCCTCACGCCGACCACGGCTTGCGTTTCCTGGCCAGTGGAGCAGGTCTATCCCAAGGTGATCGAAAACCGCGAAGTCGGCCCGCGCGGGCACGCGGTTTTTACGCCTCTGTTCAATCTCGCGTTGACGCCCGGTATCTCCGTACCCTGCGGTAGAGGCCGCGACGGCCTGCCGGTCGGACTGCAAATCGTGGCACCGCGCCTGCATGACCGGCCGCTGCTTGCGATGGCGCAGCGGGCGGAAACGGCATTCGGCGCTCACACCGGCGTATAGATCACGAGCGTCAGCGCCGGATCGTCGGTCGCCTGGAAGGTCGCGTGCTCGAAGCGCAGCAAACCCTTCTTGGGATGCTTCATCAGCTTACGGCCGGACGCGACGGCTTTGATATCGTGCGCTTTCCACCAGCCCGAGAATTCCGGACAGCCCTGCCGAAGGCGGGTCAAAAGGTCGATGAATGCAGGATCGCCGGCCCACAGATCGTGCGTCGCCCGGAATTGCGCCACCATGCGCTTTGCGATGTCGGCCCAGCCCGCGCCATACAGGCGGCGCCTCGCCGGAATTGTCAGCATGCAGATGAGCGTGTTGCGATCTTCCTCTGGCAGGCTGCCGAACGCGAAGATCTCTTCCGCTGAATCGTTCCAAGCAAGGACATCCCATCGCCGACCGGTGATGTAGGCCGGCTGGTCGAGGCTTTCCACCAGGCGCTGGAGCGCCTCGGGCACGCTTTCGCGCACGAAGGCGCGACGATTGCCGGTTCCCGTGAGCGCGCGCAAATGTGTGTGCTCGACCTTGCTGAGCCGAAGCGCCCGCGCCAGCGCATCGATCGTCGTGACGGACGGGCTGACGGTCCGCCCCTGCTCCAGCCGGACGTACCAATCGACGCCGATGCCGGCGAGTTCGGCGACTTCCTCGCGCCGCAGACCCACCGTCCGCCGTCTCCGCCCCGCCGGAAGGCCGACAGCCTTCGGGCTCAGCCCTTCGCGTCTCGAGCGAAGGAAATTGCCGAGTTCGCCGCGCCGCGGGTCAGTCATGATGTCACTCTTTCACCAGAGAGGGATTTTCAGTCCTAGGATAATACTAGGCCTGAATAGTGCGCAAACGCCCTGCGAGAATGGTCACATCCCACAAAACATGGATGGACCATGAAAGCTGCAGTCCTGAAAGCATTCGGCTCGCCCCTCGTCGTCGAGACCGTCCCGGACCCCGTTCTCGGGACGGGCGAGGTCATCATCGACGTGGCGGCAACACGTGTGCTCGCCTACGCCGACGAGGTCTTCAGCGGCAAACGGAACTATCTCCTGGATGTCCCCGTCATTCCGGGACCAGGCGGGGTCGGTCGCGTGCGCGCAGTCGGGCCTGATGCGACGCACCTCGCCGTCGGCGACTGGGTCATCTGCGATCCGACCGTGCGTTCACGCGACGATGCGCAAGCGCCCGACATTCTGCTGCAGGGCTGGACTGCCGGGAACGCTGACGGCGGTCTGAAGCTGCAGAAGCACTTCACCCATGGATCGTTCGCCGAGCAGATGCGGGTTCCGACGGAAAATGTCACGCCCATCGGCGATATCGACGACTCCGACGCGCCCTTGTGGTGCGCACTGGGCACGCTGCTCGTGCCTTACGGCGGCCTTGCCGCAGCGAAGCTGACCGCGGGCGAGACCGTCCTGATCAACGGCGCGACGGGCGCCTTCGGCAGTGCCGGCGTCGCGGTCGCCCTGGCCATGGGCGCAAGCGCCGTCATCGCGACGGGACGGAACGAAAAGGCGCTGGCCGATCTGGTGCGCCGCTTCGGCGACCGCGTTCGGACCGCGCGCATGCTCGGCAAGGAGGAAGACGATCGCGCGTGCATCCACGAGGCCGCGGCAGGGCCGATCGACTGCGTCCTCGACCTCCTGCCGCCGGCCGCGAACGCAAGCCAGGTGCGCACGGCGGCCCTGACCGTTCGGCCGCACGGTCGCGTGGTCCTGATGGGCGGTCTGACAGGCGATGGCGGTATCGAGCTGCCGTACACCTGGCTGATGCGAAACGGCATCACGCTGCGCGGCCAATTCATGTATGCGCGCGACGACGCCCGCCGGATGATCAGCCTCGTCCGAGCCGGTCTGATCGACCTGAAAGAATTCCAGGTCACGGCTTTCGATCTGGACAAGGCGAACGACGCTGTCGCTCATGCCGCCGCCAACGCCGGCCCCTTCAAGATGACAGTGCTTCGGCCATAGGCCGCGGGACCGGGAGATGCCTGTCCAGCCAAGGGGTGATCACTGCATCAATCGACCTATCCGAACCGCGCGGAAGCGCCTCCAGATAGAGGAACCGGACGGTTCGGATCCCCAGCGTTGCCAGGACAGCCTGAAGGTAAGGCGTCAAAAAGTCAGGCTGCCTGGCGCGTTCGCCGGTTATGTACCCGCCCGTCGCGACCACGACATGGGTCGGCCGGTCGGCGAGCAGCCCCCTCTTCCCTTGAGGCGTCCGCCGGAAGGTACGGTCGATGCGAAGAACCTGGTCGATCCAGGCTTTTAGGACGGCCGGCACGGTGAAATTGTGCATCGGCGTGCTGATGACAAGAGCAGCTGACTCTTCCAGTTCGGCGATCATCCTCTCCGATGCCGCCAATGCCTTGCGTTGAATTTCGTCCTGCTCAGTCGCCGGAACATACATGGCTTCGGCAAAGGCCTCGTCGACCAATGGTGGCGGCGCGACGGCGAGATCCCTGCGAAGGACGGTCAGACCCGGTTTCTGCATCGTCAATCTTTGGACAACCTGTTCGCCGGCGGCCCGACTCAGCGAACGGCCGAACCGAGGGCTCGCCTCGACCAGCAGCAAGGGCTTCACTTCAAAGGCTTCCCGAAGTGCAAGGCGGTCGAGAGGAGGCCCCATCGGAAATAGAATCGCTGGCCGAGCGCGTTGTCGAGGGCGGTATCGAGCGTCAACCAGCCGTAGCCGGCATCCTTGGCAAGCCGGGCCACTTCATCCAGCAGCTTCGCGCCAATGCCGCTCCGCCGCTCGCCCTCGAGCACGACAAGATCGTCGACATAGACGAAGCGGCCACGGATCAGGTTTTCCTGGAAGCGATAGCCGGCGGCGCCCGCCGGCTGCCCATCGCGCCAGGCGACAAGCAGCCGATAGCTCTCCTTCTGCTGGCGCCTCACGCGCGCCAGCAGTTCCGAGCTGTTGGCGAGATGCGGCCTCAGCTGGCGCATCAGCGGAAAGCTGGCTTCGATGTCGGCGTCGCGATCGGCGTGACGCAGCTCAAGCCCGCTCACGGACCGCCTCCACCTTGGCAACGGGATGTCGGGCGCGCGTGCCGACCGCAATCCGATTCCAAAGGTTGATCATGCCGATCAGGATCGTGAGGTCGGCGATCTCCTTGTCGTTGAAATGGTTCGTCAAGGCTTCGTAGTCGGCGTCCGGCGCGCGGGTCTCGGCGACCTCGGTCAATGCCTCAGTCCAGGCCAATGCCGCCCGCTCGGCCGGCGTATAGAGTGGCGACTCGCGCCAGGCGTCGAGAAGGTAGAGCCGCTGCTCCGTCTCGCCTTGCTGGCGAGCGTCCTTGCTGTGCATGTCGAGGCAATAGGCGCAGCCGTTGATCTGCGACCCGCGCATCTTCACGAGGTCGACCAGCAAGGACGGCAGGCTGCACTGCTGGATATAGGTTTCGACGGCGCGAAGTGCCGCGTATCCCTCGGGGGCAGCGTTGGGAATCGACAGGCGTTTGGACATGCTTGCTCCTGCGGTTAACGCCCGTTACATGGCACCATAATGGCCCATATATATGGACCAAGAATCTTCAAAATCACTAGGCCATGGTCCAGACCCTCTCGACGAAGCTCGCCATCACCCTGCTCGCGCGATCGTCGATGCCACTGCAGGAGCAGCTTTATCAGCGCATCCGGACGGCGATCGCCAAGCGCCAGCTGATTGCGGGCGAACGGCTGCCATCCGCCCGCACGCTGGCCAGCGAGCTTGGCGTCGCCCGCGGCACAGTCGATACGACCTATGCGCGGCTCGTCGGCGAAGGTTACCTGCTCACACGCGGTCCGGCCGGAACAGTCGTCTCGCCGGCCTTGCAGCTCGACATTCCGATCCGTCGCCCCATTCGCGCCAGAGCGCGGCCGCCGCTGGAGCCTCCACCGACCGAGCCGCGGCCCTTCCAGATGGGACTGCCCGCACTCGACCTGTTTCCCCGCGCGCTCTGGGCGCGGCTGACGGCCCGCGCCGCCAAGCGACTCGTCGGTGCGGCTCTTGCCTACCCGGTCCCACAAGGCTTGCCTGATCTGCGTGAGGAGGTTGCCGCCTACCTGGCGGTTTCGCGCGGCGTTCCGTGCCGAGCCGAGCAGGTGATCATCACCGGCGGCTATCAGGCGGGCCTGCGCCTGATAGCACGATTGCTCCTCCGGCCGGGAGACGACGTCTGGTTCGAGGAGCCCGGCTACTTTCTTGCGCGGCGGACCCTCGAAACAGCCTCCGCCACTCTCCTGCCCGTCCCCGTGGATGAGCAAGGGATGGACGTGGCCTTCGCCCGAAAGAACGCTCCCCGCGCGCGACTCGCGGTGGTGACACCGGCGCACCAAAGCTCGCTTGGTGTCGCTCTGTCGCTTGCGCGTCGACAGCAGCTTCTCGCCTGGGCGACCGACGCGAGCGCATGGATCGTCGAAGACGATTATGACGGCGAGTTCCACTACGTCGGACGCAAGCTCCCGGCGTTGAAGAGCCTCGATGTCGCCGATCGCGTGATCTATGCGGGCAGCTTCAGCAAGACGCTCTTTCCAGGTCTTCGTCTCGGCTATCTGGTCATCCCTGATGCGCTACTAGAACAGGCGCTCCAGGCCAAGCAGACAGACTCGCACGGCGAGCCGATCCTGGGGCAGATGGTGATCACCGATTTTCTTTCCCAAGGACACTTTGGCCGCCACCTCAAGCGCATGCGTACGCTTTACGCGGCAAGGCGGGATGCGCTCGCTTCCGCCCTCCGCGATGCCTTTGGAAACCGGATCGCGATGACAGTCCAACCCGGCGGCATGCATCTGCTCGCCCGCTTTCCCGACACCGATAACGATGTCGCGTTGGTCCGGCGCGCGGAAGCTCGCGGTCTCGCTCCCGTCGCACTGTCCAGCCACTATCTCGGCCGGACGCGCGATCGCGGTCTATTGCTCGGCTTCACCAACATCGCGGAAGAACAGGCTTCGTTCTGGGCCAAGGCTCTGGCGCGCGCCATCCAATAAGCTGCCATCCACCTGACAGGCTGGTCCTCACGCACCGCGATGGACAGCATGATAAATCCACAATCCGTTATGGTACCGTGAAGATCGGAATGAAGCCTGAAAGACTGTCCGCTGCGCGCGCACGACGCATCGCCCTGGCGGCTCAGGGATTCGGCACCTCCCGTCCCGAGGGGGCGACCAACGCCGGCCACGTGAAGCGTACGATCGATCGGCTCGGACTGCTGCAGATCGATTCCGTCAACGTGCTCGCCAGAGCACATTATTTGCCGCTGTTCTCTCGGCTCGGTAATTACAACGCCGACCATCTCGACCGTGGCGCCTGGGGCCGCAAGAGCCAACGCCAGCTGTTCGAATTCTGGGCGCACGAAGCATCGCTGTTGCCGTTGGCCGCGCACCCGCTGTGGCGCTGGAAGATGCAGCGGATGCGCGAGGCGACCGGCGGCAAAGGCAAGCTGCTCCTGTTCGCGCGCCAGAAGGCCCGGTTCATCGAAGAGGTGCGCCGCCAGCTCAAGGATCGCGGACCGCTTGCCGCCTCGGACCTCGAGAACGGCACACGCAAGAGAGGACCGTGGTGGGACTGGGGTGACGCCAAGTACGCCATGGAATGGCTGTTCTTCGCCGGCGAGGTCACGACCGCCACCCGTCGCGGCGCTTTCGAACGCGTCTATGACCTGACCGAGCGGGTGCTGCCGGCCGATGTGCTCGGCCTGCCAACGCCGTCAGCGGAGGATGCGCAACGCGAGCTGTTGCGGATGTCGGCGCGGGCGCTGGGTGTCGCCACCGAGACCGACCTGCGAGACTATTTCCGTCTCGGCGTCGCCGATACCAAGGCCCGCCTCACCGAGCTCGTCGAGGCGGGTGACCTCGTGCCGGCCGAGGTCGAGGGCTGGACCAGGCCTGCCTATCTCGATCCGACTGCCCGCCAGCCACGCCGTATCGAGGCGCGGGCGCTGCTCGCCCCG
>Ga0081455_10001020_pt1 | contig 35311 bp, 34 predicted proteins | sample TabmetS3T2R1_FD_70207 | JGI IMG/M metagenome (GOLD analysis project Ga0081455, IMG submission 70207) | Tabebuia heterophylla rhizosphere microbial communities from the University of Puerto Rico - S3T2R1 | ecosystem: Host-associated > Plants > Roots > Rhizosphere ...
ACCGACGCGCCTACTGGCCGATACGTTCCTACTGCAGTCTGGACCAAAAGTGAAATGATCGTCTGGGCTGGAGCTAACCCCAATGGATTGAACACCGGCGGGAGATATTGCGCACGGTCTGCACAAAGCCCCACGCCCACTCCCAGGGTAAGGCCCACACCAAGGCTGCGGCCAACTCCGGCGTCGCGTCCATAAGAACGGCTGGGTCAAAGCCACTTCTTTAGATGTGGCCAGAGTTCCTGAACGCTCATCTTCAAATCGTGGCAGAGATAAATGTGCGTCCGTCGTTCAAAAGGCATCGCCCAGGGGCTGCTTACGATTTGACCCAAATCTTCCACTGAGGCGAATTGCTCGCGCTCATCGTCGTCTTGGGTGTCCAACACCAAAGCAACTTCACCATTCCAATCACGAGGTCCCCAGAAAAAATAATTCTGATGCCCTGAAATCGCCGGTGGCAATCCAAACTGAGGACCAAAAAAATCGATCGCTCCGGCCTCACCATAGTTTTGGCAAAAGATTGCAGCGCGCTTCTTATCTTCAGGACGCAGATGATTGTAAACGTGCCCGACGGATGCAGCCATTTCTTGCCAGCCAAATTGATCGGCGAAAATCTGTGGCAACGGAGCGGTGTGCGACGTTTCGGTGCGCGGCAATTGCAGCCCAATAGCTCGCATGTACGCGACGAGTTTCGCCGGTGGCAAAATCGGTATCACCAGTGGGGCCAGGAAGGCACCACTCGCAAGAACAAGGGCAAGCAATCCCGGCCTAACCCATCTTAGCCGGTTAGCGAAAACCCGCTCCACAGCCACGCCGCCGGCTGCAAAAAGCATCGGATACGCAGGCGCCAGATAATAACTTTTGCCATGCAAGATGATGAATTCCGCGAGGAGGACCACGTATGTGACCCCAAGCGCCATGTAGCGCCTTCCATCGCGCGACGCGAATACCCAACACAGCCCAGAGAGCCATAACGGAAGCGTTCCCGGATTCATGAAAACAACCTGCTGCACGACGAATTGGACCGGGCTCAGCGCGACGTTTTTGTCGCTGCGAGCGATATTAGTCAACAGCTCGTACGTAGGCCAATGATGTCGCGCTTGCCATAAGATATTCGGCAAGACGACGGCAAGCGCGATCAAGCCACCGAGCCAGATCCATTTAGCGGCGAAATGACGGCGCTCCGGTGTGAGCAGCAGGGCGATGAAAATGCCGGCGCCGAAGAACGCGGTGGAATGTTTGTTTTCGAGACCGACTCCCATCAGAACGCCGAACCAAAGCCAAAGCGTCGCTGAACCACCGTTGATAATCCGGACCAGCAGGTACACGCATCCCATCCAAAGCAAGGGCTCAAACGCGTTCATTGAGAAAAAATTGCCTACAGCCAAATTGAACAGCGCACCGAGTGAGCCTGCGCAGGCGAGTCCAATTGCCCATGCGCGTCCGCCCAGTTCACGCGCGATAAAACCGGTGATTGCGACCGTCGCCGCGCCTGCCAGAGCTGGGAGAAGACGAATCGCAAACAATGAATTGCCGAGAAGAACTTCGCTCAGTCGCAGCAGTAGGATCGACAACGGAGGTTGATCGACATATCCCAAGGCGAGATGCCGCCCGCAGGCGATATAATAGAGCTCGTCGCGAAAATAGCCGTAGCGCGCGTTTGTCAGCAGATGGACGAGCAGCGCGATCGTGCTGAAGACAACAATCAGCGTTAGCTCAATGCTCCAGCGTCTCTGGGTTGCTACCGGATTTGCGTGGCCCATAAGTCAAACAAGGCTTTTAGAACCCGAATAAGTTCGGCGTAGTGTCGTGTACCGACTCAACCTTTACAATCTTCTTAAAGGCAGAGAGCTATTTGAGGCCGTTCCTCAGGAAATGACTGATAGGAGAAATTTTTCAAACGGGAGGATCATTATGAAACAGCGAATACTATTTATTCAGGGAGGCGGAGACGGAGCATACAAGATAGATCAAGGATTGGTTAGGTATTTGCAGGATGCGCTAGGAGTTACCTATGAATTGCGTTATCCAAAGATGCCGCGTGAAAGCGATCCCGATTATGAGCTATGGAAGGCGCGAATCCAAAAAGAGCTGGCCAGCATAGAAGACGCGGTAATTCTCATCGGACATTCCCTGGGTGGTTCATTTCTGCTGAAATACATTTCTGAAGAAAAAATCATAACCACAATCGCCGGCATATTCCTCATCGCTGCTCCTTATTGGGGTGGCGATGGCTGGCGGTATGAAGGATATGAGCGCGTGGAATTGCCAGAAGACTTTGTTGCGAAATTGCCGCCTGGAACACCAATATTTTTTTATCACGGCAATCGCGACGAGATCGCACCCTTCGCGCATCTGGCGTTATATGCGGCAAAGTTACCACAGGCAGTGATTCGAGCCGTGCATGGAGGCGACCACCAGCTTAATGGCGACCTGTCTAACGTGGCTGCTGACATAAAAAGCCTGCAGACTTCTACCAGCAGTCTCGAAACCTTGTGAAGCTACTTCTCCCCGGAAAAAGTGACCGGCGCACGGCTTCGTCTTCGACTACATTAAAGATATGAGCGTACAAGTTTATGGATGCAACCATGTGGCTATCGAGGTGGATGACATCGAAAAGGCGGTGGCGTTCTACAAGGACGTTTTCAATCTCAAACAAATGAACGAAGGCGAAGGCGATGCCTTTTTTAAATTGGGCGAACATCAATTTCTCGCGATTTTCGAAGTCGAAAAGGTGCAACCGGCGAATGTCCGACATTTCGGTATTATGGTCCGCGACGAGGGCCAGCTCTCCGAAGTACGGAAGAAGCTCACCGAAAAATACAAACTCAAATTGGAACCGCCGTTTCGCTGCGATTTTCGCGATCCCTGGGGTAACCGGATCCAGGTTGTCGATCTGCATGATGAATCGCTTGTCTGGCTCTTGCCTTATGGCGAAGTCCAGAAGGCGGGCATCAAATTCGACACGAAATAGTCGATGCAGCTCGTCTTAGAGCACTGCACGATTCGTTTGTGGCGATTGGATGATGCAGAGTCGCTCACGGAACATGCAAACAATCGCAAGGTCTGGCTCGCTTTGCGCGATCTCTTTCCGCATCCATACACAATTCAGGATGCGCACGAGTTCTTAAAGCGAACGATAAACGAACAACCGGCAACGCTTTTTTGTATCGATGTCGACCACAGAGCCGTCGGTGGCATAGGTATTCGAGTGGGGAGCGATGTGCATCGACATACTGCCGAACTGGGTTATTGGCTCGGCGAGAAATTCTGGGGCCGGGGCATCATGAGTGAAGCGGTCTGCGCCTTCAGAGATTTTTGCTTTGCCAATTTTTCACTTCGCCGGCTTTACGCCGAACCGTTCGCAAACAATCCTGCGTCAGCGCGTGTTCTGGAAAAGGCCGGTTTCGTTTTCGAAGGACGCCTCAAGAACAATGTCTTCAAAAATGGAAAGCTTCTTGATTCACTCTTGTACGCGAAGACCAACTAGAAGGTTGAAATCGTTATGCCCGCGTTCAATACGCTCAGCCTTACCTCATGGTGTGACCGTACATCACACCCACTTCGCCGTGGACCTCGTGATCGCTCTGCTGAAGAACCGGATTAGAATCTGACTGGCCAGTCTGTTTTGTCTCTGCGCAACCTGAAAGCAACAACAAGAATGCTATGAGAATTAGAAACTCCCGTATACGCACGTTTCCCATCTCAACCTCCTCAATAAGCAAGTCATACCGTAGCCGGGATCAGGGTCCCAGCCGAGACGATTCGCAACAATTGCCGCATCCAATTGCGCGATCCCAGCGAAATGGATAAATGGGAATAAACACTGATGATTTCATTTATCGTCCCTGCCTACAATGAAGAGCTCGAGCTTTCCTCAACGCTCGAAGCAATTCGCGCTGCGGCTTCTGTTGCAGCTCAGCCATTCGAAATCATCGTGGTTGATGATGCATCGACGGATGCGACGCCAGAAATCGCCAAGCGAGCTGGCGCTCGAGTCGTTTCGATTCATCGACGCCAAATCGCGGCGGCCCGAAACGCAGGGGCCCGCGCTGCACTCGGGGAATACCTGTTCTTTATTGACGCCGATACGCGGATCAACCGGAGTCATGTTACCGAAGCGATGAATGCCCTCGAAGCGGGCTACTCTGGTGGCAGCGCGCGCGGAGTGATGGATGGATTCATCCCGCTTTGGAGCCGGATTTTCTTACGCGTGTTTTGTACCGTTTATTTTGGCCTGAACCTCGGCGCAGGCGCATTTCTTTTCACCACACGACGCAATTTCCAGGCAACCCGCGGGTTCGACGAGCAATACTTTGCCGGGGAAGAAGTTTATTTTAGCCTTGAGCTGAGAAAACTTGGTCGGTTCAAGGTGCTGCGGGAGCCCGTTGTCACGTCTGGTCGGAAATTGCGCATGTATCCAGCCAAAGAAATTCTTGGCACACTCTTGATCATGATCGTTGGCGGACCCCGCATGGCGCGATCGCGAGCGAAACTGCGTCTGTGGTACGACGGCAAACGCGAAATAGGCCCGGCATAAGAATGACCGAGATGGCGCCTGGCACGCAGGTTCTCCGGACGGTTGCCAAACCGAAGTCTTCGTCTACATTAGCGCCTTCGTTATGGCAGAAAGCATCCAAACGTTGGACCTTAAGGAGTTCCAATTGCATGAAAACGACACCGGCAGCGCGGATGTGCAGGTCGCACTTCTCACCCGCCGGATCGAGCATTTGACTGAGCACCTTAAGACCAATCGGAAAGATCATTCTTCGCGTCGCGGCCTCCTTAAGATGGTCGCGCATCGCCGGAGTCTGCTCGATTATTTAAGCAAAACAAAATCCGATCGTTATAAACAACTGATCGATAAGCTAAATCTGCGTAAATAGCGCGAGCCCCCCGTTCGCGTCCAACTGGTTGAATAGCTCGAAAGCCGTAATTAGATTTAAGAACAGAAAATAACCAGCAGTTCCAGGTGCAGTAATCACCCTGGATTTTAGGTTTTAGTTTCGGATCGTGGAGCTCGCCGTAGCGAGCGATCATCGTGCGGGTTTAAAACCTACAGTCAGGGTGACCGGCCTGGAATCGCACATCCAGGAAAAGTAAAATGCAACAGAAGGTCACGGCCCAAATTGGGGCCACTCCCATTTCAATCGAAACCGGCAAATTGGCCAGACTCGCGGACGGCGCAGTCGTCGTCGCGTGCGGCGACACCATGGTGCTCGCCAGTGCCGTTTCAGCCACAACAATCAAAGAAGGTCAGGATTTTTTCCCTCTCACGGTCGATTATCGCGAAAAGGCGGCAGCAGTCGGAAAGTTTCCGGGCGGCTATTTTAAGCGCGAAGGTCGTCCCACGGAAAAGGAAACGCTCACATCGCGCATGATCGATCGGCCGCTGCGGCCGCTCTTTCCGAAGGGATACTTTTACGATACGCAAATCATCTCGATTTTGCTCAGCGCTGACGGTGAGAATGATCCGGACATTCTGGCGATGAATGGCGCATCGGCCGCTCTTTGCGTTTCAGATATTCCGTTTGCCGGCCCAATTGGTGCCGTGCGCGTTGGCCGGGTCAAAGGAGAGTTCGTTGCGAACCCAACACATACGCAACGCGCAGAGAGCGATCTCGATCTCATTTACGTCGGCACCGAAAACGATGTCATCATGATCGAGGGCTCGGCCGGTGAGTTGCCCGAAGCCGAATTCATCAAGGCACTCGACTTCGCGCACGAGCATGCGCGCGAAATGATTCGCATCCAGAAGGAACTGGCGACGATGGTCGGCAAGCCCAAACGCGAGCCGCAGTTGCTTCAGGTGAATCAGGAGCTGCTCGATATCGCTTACCGTGTTGCCGGCGATAGGATCGTCCAGGCGCTTTACACCGAAGGCAAAGTCGCGCGCGCGAAGGCAGTCGATGCGTTGCGCGACGAAGTGAAGACGGCGATTCTGGAAAAACATCCAGAGACCGATCCTTTTTCCATCTCGCAAGCATTTGATTACGTCCAAAAGAAGGCGTTTCGCGTCAGCATCCTGGAAAAACAGAAACGCGTCGATGGTCGCGGGTATCAGGATTTGCGACCGATCAGTTGCGAAGTAAGCGTTCTCCCGCGCGCACACGGTTCGGCCATTTTTCAGCGCGGCGAAACTCAAGCGGTTGCACTCGCGACACTGGCTCCAATCGAGGAGGCGCAGATGCTTGATGCTTACGGTGGTGGCGAACAATCGAAGCGGTTCATTCTACATTACAATTTTCCGCCATTTAGCGTGGGCGAAACTGGACGGACAGGCGGCCCCGGCCGGCGCGAGATCGGCCATGGAGCGCTGGCGGAGCGCTCGCTGGAACCGGTCGTGCCAAATGAAAACGATTTTCGTTATGCGATTCGGATTTCCAGCGAAATCATGGAATCAAATGGCTCGACTTCGATGGCCAGCGTGTGCGCCGGAACGCTCGCGCTCATGGATGCAGGCGTTCCGGTCAAAACGCCGGTTGCCGGGATCTCCGTCGGGCTGGTCACGGAGTTTGGAGACGATCGCCAATTAAAGCGTTACGAATTGCTGACCGATATCATCGGTTCCGAGGATCATTTTGGCGACATGGATTTCAAGCTCTGCGGAACGGATGCGGGCATCACTGGTTTTCAGCTGGATTTGAAACTCCCTGGCATTAGCCACAAGATCCTGACAGAAGCAATTCAACGCGCCAAGGAAGCGCGCACAAATATTCTCGGCATCATGCGTAGCGCGCTGGGTGAGCCACGGACAGAGCTGTCGAAGTACGCGCCGCGGATCGAGACCATTAAGATCAATCCAGAGAAAATTGGAGCGCTGATCGGCCCCGGCGGAAAGACCATTAAGGGCATTGTCGCGGAGACCGGCGCTGAAATTAACATCGAAGATGATGGCTCGGTGCACATCTATGCGACCAGTGGCGAAAGCATGGCCCGGGCAAAAGAAATCATCGGCGGCATGACGCGTGAGATTGAGATCGGCCAGACATATCAAGGGCGCGTAGTGTCGACCAAGGAATTCGGCGCATTTGTCGAAGTTTTCCCGGGTAAAGATGGACTGGTGCACATTTCCGAGCTTGCGGATTTTCGCGTGAAACGGACTGAAGACGTTGCGAAAGTCGGCGACATTATTTGGGTCAAGTGCATCGGCATTGACGACAAGGGTCGCGTAAAGCTTTCACGCAAGGCGGCGCTGAAAGAACGCGCTGAAAAGGAAACCGGACAAGCCGCATGATTGTAGCCCGCTTGAGGCGGGATTCGGGGATTCTGACTGATCGATGACGCGGTTGGATCTTGCGGTTTTCCCGGTGCAAGTCCATCGCGGCGGATTCATCCTATGGCGAAGGGGACGGTTGCGCTACATTAAAGGACCACCCCATCCATGATCACCCCCACGCGGCTTTCCTATGTCGTCCTGGCTGCCACAATTGTCCTCGCAGGGATTCTCCATCTTGGGGCACCGCTGCTCGTCGTTTTGTTTTCCTATTTTGCGCTGCGCCAGCTTTATTTTGGCACGAAGAGAAAATGGCTAGCTTTGATTCTGTTTGGTGTTGTTGTGGCCGGGATTGCCGCGGCGGCAGTCTTTCTGACTCGCGCTGCCGTTCTGGCGTTGCCGGACGTGGCGGATACTTCGATTCCTTCAGCCAACGCGTGGGCTCAGAAGCGCCAGATAGAATTACCTTTCACTGATTTTGAAAGTCTCAGGCAAGTGGTTCTCGACGCGCTTGGACAAGAAGCGAATTATCTGCGGAATGTGGCCAAATTTGCGAGAAGCATTACGGCGGTGCTGGTTTTCTGCGTTCTCGCGATCGTCGCGGCCGCAAGCCTTTTCATCAAAACCGGCCTCGATCCTTATCGGGGCACTCATCGCCTTAAAAACAATCTTTACTCTGTTTGCTGTGATGAAGTTTCGACGCGATTCCGCGATTTCTATCGCAGCTTTGCCACAGTCATGGGCGCGCAACTCACCATATCGTTAATTAACACAGGACTGACCGCAATCTTTCTAGTCTCAGTTGGGATGCCACACGCGGCATTGCTCATCGCGGTCACCTTCCTGTGCGGCCTTGTGCCGATTGTTGGCAACCTGATCAGTAATACCATCATTGTCTTCGTCGCTTTGACGGTGTCCTTAAAGCTTGCGATTTTCGCGCTCGTCTTTCTGGTTCTGATCCACAAACTCGAATATTTCTTAAACAGCAAAATCATCGGAGACCGGATTCGGAATCCGGTCTGGCTGACCTTGATCGCGCTAATACTCGGCGAGCGGCTCATGGGCATTCCGGGTTTGATCCTGGCGCCCGTGGTATTGAATTATCTCCGCGTGGAAATGCTGACCGTCGAAGTGCGACCGGTGGCGGAACCGCTTGAAACGTTGAACCGTTAAGAACCTCTCCGTTGTAACGGTTCAACTCTGACGATTTAACGGCGATCAATTCATGAAAGCTGGTTTTCTTGAGAAACTGATCGAACGACTCGGGCGCATTGGCCCGGAAGACGTTCAAAATTACTTCCTGCGCCTGGCACAGGAGAAAGGTTTTCTGGAGACCGTTTTCAATGCGATCCATGAAGGAATCATTGTGACCGATTCAAAAGCCCGGGTCACCTACTTGAACGATGCCGCCTGTAAATTGTTTGGATTGGAGGCTGCAGACGCCATCGGCAAACGGCTCGACGAATGCGTTCGTGGCCTCGACTGGGACTCGCTTAGCCAGAGCGGCGGACCGCTCAGTCGTGACATGGAAATTTTTTATCCGGAAAATCGCTTCATCAATTTTTACATCGTGCCGTTGATGATCGAATCGCGGAATTCTGTAGTCGGAATCGGGGATTCTACCCGGCCGGGATCGACGATCCCCGCTACAGGCCAACAGGTCGGACACGTCATGATCCTTCGGGACATTACCCAGAGCCGCCGCACAGCCCAACAAGCGATCGAATCAGAACGCCTCAATGCGCTTACCTTACTGGCGGCAGGCGTGGCGCACGAAATCGGCAACCCGCTCAATTCGCTCCACATCCATCTACAATTGATGGAGCGCAAGGCTCAGGGCCTGGACCACGAGGCTAAAGCAGAACTCCAACAATCGATCGACATCGCCCGTTCCGAAGTCCGCCGGCTCGATTCCATTGTTACGCAATTTCTGCGAGCAATCCGACCGTCGCATCCGCGGCTCCACCCGGAAAGCGTGAACGCGATTGTCGACGAAGCGGTGCGTTTTTTCGCCCCTGAAATTCAAGACCGCGAAATGGTTGTTGAACAGGAGCTGCGCGCAGACCTGCCGTTGGTTCAACTTGATCGTGAGCAAATGAAGCAGGCATTTTATAACGTCATCAAAAACAGCATCGAAGCCATGAAACGCCATGGCTCCCTGCACATTCGTACCGATTTGGACGACACGTACGTAATCGTCAGTTTCGTTGATACCGGGAGTGGCATGTCGGCAGAAAGCTTGAGCCACGTATTCGAGCCGTATTTCACAACTAAACCATCTGGTACCGGTCTGGGATTGTTAATAGTCCGTCGTATTGTACGCGAACACGGCGGAGAACTCTCCATCGAGAGCAGCCATGGCAAAGGGCTTACCCTTACGATTCGATTACCGTACGTCGACAAGCGCATTCGAATGTTGGAAGCAGGAGAAAGCAAAACAAGCAGGGCGAATACCCATGGAGGGCGGAGCTCTGCGACGCCGGGCGAGCTTGTCCAAGGCTCGCAGAGCTCGCCCCTCCATGAGAAGGCTCCTTAGTCGCCGCCAAATCCTTTTCTCAACCATCCTTCAAACTGGCGAAAGAGGAGTTTGAGATAGGCTCCTGGGGATTGCTTGAACAGTTCGATAATGCGCGGACTCAGGTCTTGCCCTGGGTCATCGATCGTTCCGGAGAGACGTACATTGGTCCAAAGGTAGTTGCCGTCCCTGTGACTAAATACTTCTTCCGGATTCGGCAGCCAGTCCAGATACTCGCGGGTAAGCCCAAGTCGGATGATGCCGCGCAAACGACGTTGGTCGATCGACATTTCTCCTTCGATCCGGAATTTTCCCCGTTCTTCGATGGCAATGTTCTGGATGTCGATCTTCGGATATTTCCATCCAAAGCTGAGCGAACAATCATTCAGCGCCAGGCGTTCGAATGATTTTTTCTGTGCCAGTTCAGCGAGTTTTTCCAAAACCGGAAGATTATCGACTCGTCCATCACTGACACGCAACGAACCTTCGCCGGACGAGCTTTCCAACCTCGGATCTTTTCCGGCCCAATGGAGATCGCCAAATGCATTTCCGGCCAAATGTTCTTTCCAGTCAGCGGGCAGCCAGGAGCGAATTGGGATCTGACTAAAGTTCGCTCTCAAATCGACGCTCTTATCCTTGCCCAAACCGGCGTTCGCCTGCGCGTGAATGTTTTCTCTGCTGCCTGAATCCGATGCCAGATCGATATTGTAAATCGTTAGGAGCGTCTTGGTGATGAGTAGATGCGCTTGCCTAAGATCCAGATCGGGAAGCAACGCCATCTTCAGCCTGCCGCCCGTGGCAAGATATTCAAAATCGACACCGTGAGGTGTAATCAGAAGTTGCGTGTCGAAAAATCCGGCCTGCTCGCCGCGAAACCGCCAGGTTACGTTGGCGTGGGGCGTTTCAATTTTTTCCAAATACACCCTGTTGGGCAAAAAAATGCTAAACCATGGTTTGGGCGCCACTGCCTCAGGATTTGCTTTGTAAATCTGGATTTCGACGTCGCCTGAATCCACGCGCACGTCGGAGAACCTCCACTGCCGCACAAAGACGCCTAACGGATCAAACGTTGCCGTGATCCCGTGAGCGCTGAGTGATTTCATTGCTTTCTCGCCGTTCTGCGCCTCAAAACTCTCAGCTCGCGCGGTGAAGGCACTGGTGCGTCGGATCGGCGAAAAGCGGGATTGAGGAAAATGCAATCCTTTCGCTGTTTCACTTTCCATCGCTGCGCGGAATGCTTCGCTTTCGATGTAACGAGTCAGCTGAGGACTGTGAAAGATGGCTACGCCTATCAGCGCCAAAACCAGGAAAGCAAACGCAATGGCCGCCGAATAGATCAGCAGTTTTCTTCGCACGAGGGCGAGGTTACATAGTTAAGCCACTTAAGGGGAAATCCGTTTTGACCGCCTGAGGCAGCGAACCAACTACTGGGTGTTGCCCGCCATTCCCAGTTGCACAAACAGAAATCCATAAACGTCTGCCAATTGTTTGATCCGCTCGTTCAGAGCGGTGCCAATGCCATGACCTGCACTCGAGCTCGTCCGCAACAAAATCGCGGTCTCAGATTTATTCGCCTCAGTCAGACGAGCGATCATTTTGCGCGAATGATATGGTGCAACTCGTCCATCGTTCGCACCCGTCATCATCAGAATAGAAGGATATTTCGTTCCATCAACAACGTGATGATATGGTGAGTACGCATAGAGCGCCTTGAACTGCTCGGGATCTTTTACGGTCCCAAATTCGGTGACATTGAAGGCGCCGTTTGGCGCGAGCTCGACGCGTAGCATGTCGTAAATTCCTACTTGGGATACGACAGCTCTCATCAAATCCGGGTGCTGAGTAATCATTGCACCCATAAGCAGTCCGCCGTTGCTTCCTCCCTGGATCGCCAGTTTTTCAGGGCGCGTGTATTTTTCTTTAATCAAGTATTCCGCCGCAGCGGCGAAGTCATCGAATACGTTTTGTTTTTTCGTGAGATTGCCGGCTTTATGCCAGTCTTCGCCGAACTCGCCACCGCCTCGAATATTGGCCACCACGTATACCCCACCGTGATCAAACCAAAGCCGGCGGGTAAACTCAAAATTCGGGGACATGCTGATTCCGTAACCGCCATAGCCGTAAAGCAATGTCGGGTTCTGCCCGTCCCGTTTCATTCCCTTGCGGTAAATGATGTTGAGCGGAATTTTTGTGCCGTCCTTTGAGGTTGCGAATTCGCGTTTCACTTCGATATCGGCAAATGAGACCGGCGATGTGCTGCGGAGTGCCGTCTTCACGGGCTCGGCCTGCCCGCCGTCGCCTTGGCCAAGGCGAGTTTTTTCCTTTGGACAATGGAACCAGCTTGCCGGTTCGGTGTAACTTTGGTCGCGAAAAAGAAGAGAACCGTCCTCAAGACCGACCATTTCCTGCACGGCAGATATTTTTGGAATTGGGATCGTCGTCTCTCCTTTGCCATCCAGACCGAAGCGTCGAATTTGAGATGGACCGCCAAGCAAATCGCCAACGAACAAGGCATCGGCTGTAGGCACGATTCGTTGGATAACCGGCTCGCCAGTTGGAACGATCTCCACGGCTTTGCTTAGGTCGGGCGTCTCGAGCGGCAGACGAAGAACTTTCCCGCGTGGCGCGGCGTTGCGCGAGAGAAGGTAGAGGGCGTTATCGCGTCCAAGATGGACGGCTTTGATTTGGTCGTTGAAGTTTGTGACCTGCTTCCATTCGCCTGCGGCGGATCCGCCTGGCCCGAGCAGGTAATGGGCAAAATCGCCGCCATCACCATTTGCGACTGATGCGAGAATGTATTTGCCGTCATGCGAGCCTTCCAAAATGATTTCTGCGATACGCGGGAAGTCTTTTCCGATCGAGTATTTATCCTCGGTATCGGGTGTGCCGAGCTTGTGAAAATAGACCTGCTGATAAAAGTTCAGGTCCGCTTCGGGCCGTTCGCCTTTTCTGGGAAATCGTGTGTAATAGACCCCGCTGCCGTCGGCGTTCCATGCTGCGCTGCCGCCCGCCGTCGGATACTGCACGTGGGCAATCATGTCCGGCAGCGCTTTGCCCGTGGCAGTTTCGTAAAAGTGAAGAGTGCCGTCTTCACTTCCACCTTTGGAAATTGATACGGCGACATATTTCCCATCCCACGACGGCACAAACCAATCGATCGCGGTCATGCCTTTGGCGTCCAGCACGTTCGGGTCGAGGACGACCTTCTCGGACTTAAGGTCGTCAACCGAAGCGAGCGTGACTAGTAACTGCTGTTGCTTTGGTGGCTGGAATTTCATCGCGAACAAGAGTCCGGGTCGCGAGACGAGCGAGGAATAACTTGGCGAGGTTTTTGCGTACCACTCCGTTAATTGCTTTTCGATGGCGGCCCGATCCTGCAACTGATCGAGATATTGTCGGGTGCGTTGATTCTGCGCGTCTGACCAGGCTTTCACATCCGCGGCATCATCCTGTTCGAGCCATTGATACGGATCTTCCACAGTCACTCCCTGATACTGATTTGAAACAGGTTTCTTTGGCGTTTGAACCGCAGGTTCGGCAGCGCGCACAGCGAACAACGCCAGCGTGTTAATAGTGCAAACCGCAAACAGGAAACGATTGGTTTTCATCGCGCGAAACTTAGCAGAAATAGCGAAAAGCGAATCACCAAAGTGATCCGGTGAATCGTTTATCGAGATTACCGTGACATGAAACCACGAATCTCACCGACTCTTCGCGATCGATTATTCAGGTTTTTTATTTTTTTCGTCAATCGCGATTCGAGCCTGCTCATTTTTCCGATCGCCTGTTTGTCGCGCTGTCGATGGTGAACCGCCAGGCGTCGAAAGCGCGTATTTTGGATCTTTAACCTGCTTGCGAACGGCTGCGTAAAGTTTCGTGATTCCTGTCACGCTAACATGATTGGCAATGAAAGAGGGGATAAAGCCACCCGTGTCGGTGTAAATGAAATAGGTGGCGCGGGTTTTGGTTGCGCCATCGGGTTCGAGGAGCCATTTTCCCTCGCAAAGTTTTACGCGCACGATGCCCTTTTTTTCAGGCGGCCCGAGTTCGTTTGCCGGCGCCCAATGACTCATAAAAACTAGACCATTAGTCGAGGGCCACGATTTCTTCCAGACGCGCAATGTGTAATCGCGGTCCGCGCAAACCTTTGGCGAAAGCCTTTGATACCCAACGATCGAATCGCCGTCCCGTTTGATCAACCGACATTCGGTCATGTATGGCATGAACTTCGGATAGTTCTGGAAATCGTCGATCACCGCGGACACAGCGCTGGTGGGCGCGTCAATCGGGCCAATAGCTTTGAATTCCTTCAGCGCCGAACCCGGACGTGGCCGACTGTAGATCATAACGTCTTTTTCATGGTCCGAAAGTTTCCAGTAATCGTCCGCGCTAATGGATTCTTCGGCAGCGAAAGCAGTTGGGCAGCCAACGAGAAAAATGCAGGTCAGCCCGTGGAGAATTCGCTGCTGCATCGGCGGCGAGGATACATCATTTCCACCATATGGCTATATTTCTTTGACAGCGACTCTTGGTGCCGCCCCGAGCGCCGCGGATTTTCACGACCATACCCGAGGGGTCTGCCGCGACTTGTTAAAGTAGTTAAAAACGCTACAAAAGTTACAAATGGAGAGCTGTCCGATCTACGGTTGCAAGGGTGTACCTATTTAACGGTTTAACGTGGCGAAGCCAATGAATCTACAGCCCACGGTTCTCATTGTTGATGACGAGAAGCACACTCGTGACGGTTTGCGAAGTTTGCTGGAGCACGATTACGATGTGTACGTCGCTCCGGACATTGGGGGCGCGATCAATGTAATGGAGCGCGAGCAGATCGATGTTCTTCTCACCGATCTGCGTCTCGGCAGCGAAGATGGGATGACCTTAATCGATCGCGCGCTGAAAATGCCGCGCCCGCCTGCCTGCATCATGATGACGGCCTATGGGTCGGTGGATGTCGCGGTGGAAGCAATGAAACGGGGTGCGTACGATTTTGTGACGAAGCCGCTCAACCTCGATAAAGTAGAGCTGCTGATTGCACGTGCCGTGCAGGGCCGCAAGCTCGAGCAGGAAAATCGCGCCCTCAGGGAACAAGTGGACGAACGTTATGGCCTCGAAAACATCTGGGGCGACTCAGTTGCGTTGCATGAAGTGCTCGACACCATCCGGCAGGTGGCACCGTCATCAGCCAATGTGTTGATCGAAGGAGAAAGCGGAACAGGCAAAGAGTTGGCCGCACATGCAATTCATAATTTGAGTCGGCGCAACAAGGCAAAATTTGTGGCAGTGCATTGCGCGGCTCTTTCGCCGCAACTTCTGGAGAGCGAGTTGTTCGGTCACGAGAAAGGCGCGTTCACGGGCGCATACGAACGGCGCATCGGCCGCTTCGAACAGGCCAACGGCGGTACGATTTTCCTCGACGAAGTGGCCGAGATCGACCCGAGCACTCAGGTCAAACTGCTGCGCGTCATGAGCGAGGACCGCGCATTTGAACGCGTTGGCGGCAATCAAACGTTGCACGCAGACGTTCGAATTATTGCGGCTACAAACAAAAATCTCGAGCAGTTGGTCCGCGAAGGAAAATTTCGCGACGATCTTTATTTTCGCCTCAACGTGGTGCGCATCACGATGCCGCCATTGCGCAAACGAAAGGAAGATATCCCGATTCTGGTCCGCGGATTTCTGCGTCACTTCTGCAAGGTAAACGACAAGCCTCTTGTCGATCTGACCTCTGATGCGACCGACGCGCTGCTAGCGTACGACTGGCCGGGCAATGTTCGGGAGCTGCGCACCGCGATCGAACACGGGGTGGTGATGGCCACTGGGGCAAAAATCACTTTGCGCGATCTGCCGATGGCTGTGCGACAGGCAGCCAGAGAAAAATTGCCGGGTGGAGTTTCAGCTCAAGCTTTTGAGCAAAATGCCAGTCCGCTCGATTTACATGAGACAGAGAAAAAACTGATCGCACAGGCGCTTGCGGCCACGAATGGCAATGTGACCGCCGCAGCCAAAAAGCTGGGCATCAGCCGTCGCACTCTGCATCGGAAGATTAACGAGATGAACCCCCCCGAAACTGCACGCGAAGATCAAGGATGATCAGAAGTTTCGGCGCAAAGGAATGACCGTCTTCGGCAAAGTTACGATTTCGTCGAAACGAAGGGGCTATTTTGGCGCAAGAGAAGCGACGATTTTTTCGAAGCGCGGGTCGCCGCGGAGCGGATCCCAATTGGGTTCCAGTTTTAACTGACCGTAACTCACGGTGCTAGGGGGCCGGACAGCGATAGCGAGCTGCTCGCAGGCAAGATCTTTGTCGCCCGCCCACGCGGCGATCATGGCCAGATACTTGATCATGAGCGGACCGTTAATTGCATCCTTTTCCACCGGTAAAAGCTCAACCGCGCGGCGACCTTCGCGCAGTGCGTCGTCTTCGCGTCCAAGAGCGGCGTCGATCAAGCCAAGCACGCATAGGGGAGGGCCGTAGTTGGGTTCCTCGGCAACTGCTTTTTCTTGAAGCGCACGTGCCTCGGTGAATGCGGCGCGGGCTTTGGCTTCGTCTTTCGTCAGACGAGCGAGAACGCCTTCGATGAGCGGACGATTTGCGTGAACCACGTAGTCAGTCAGCGGTGCTTCGCCGAAGGAATTCAACGCATTGGTTGCTTCGGCAACATCCCGCTCGGCTAGGGCACAGCTTAGCCAGTCATTGGCGACATTCGGCAGCGCGCCGGGATTAGTAGCTCGAATGGAATTGATTGTTTGATGTAATGGCCGGGTATCGGCTTTCCAATGAAATTGAACCGCCGCCAGCGCTACTTTCGTATTCACATCATCAGGCTCGATGACCAACGCTCGTTGCAGTACGGAGGTTTCATCCGAATAACGCCGGAGAAGCCCGTAACTAAGCGCAATCTGCTGCAGCAGATAAAAGTTCCGCGGGTCGAGATCAATCGCGCGCTCAAGGTTTCGTGTGGATTCTTCCCAGCGCCCCTGACGCCTCTGTATGTAACCCTGCACCGCGAATACCTGGAGATTGTTGGGTAAACTTCGGCGGGCCATTTGCAATTGAGCCAGCGCGCCATCGTAGTCGAGGTACCCGAAATAAAGATTTTCCGCGCGCGCCAGGTGGGCTTCACCTGCATCCGGACGGAGCCGAACTGCTGCCTGAACTGCCTGTTCCATTGACGCTAATCGTTCTGGAGTGTGGTCGACTCCAAGCAGGTACAGCAGACCGTGAGTGTGAGCGAGCTGGCAATACGCATGGAAAAACGAGGGGTCACGCGCGACGGCCTGATTCAATAGATCGGCAGCCTGGAGCAACTTGGCTTGCGCAGCGCTGCTAAAGCTTGTTAGCAGAAGGTTGTTGGCACGAACATAAAGATCATAGGCAGCAAGGTCGCTCGTTGGTGGCTGTTGAATTGAAGCTTTCTCAGCTGCTGAGACCCTGGCGTGCAGTTGATCTGCGACTTTTTGTGCGATCTCGCTCGGAATCGCGAATGCCTCTTTGAGGTTGCTTTCGTATTCGTCCGCCCATACGCCGACGTCGCTGCGGGTGTCCACCAACTGCGCGTTTACACGTACCTTGCCCTCAGAACGTCGAGCAGTTCCTTCGAGCACATGTGAAACGCCGAGCGCGCGCCCAATCTGGCGCAAATCCCGTTTACCGCGGTATCCCATCACGCTGGTACGGCTGATCACTTTCAGATCGGCGATTTTCGCAAGCTTGGTTAAAATATCGTCCTGCACGCCGTCGGCAAAGAACGCGTCCTCTTTGTTATCGCTCAGATTTTCAAATGGAAGAACAGCGATTCCCGCCGGAATCCTACGATCCGATTCACGTTCCCAGGTCATCATGCCCAAGCCTGCTGCAAGAAGGAGCGACAACGTGATTAGAGCTGCAATCAATGGATTCCGTTGCACCCATTTTCGAGCATATGTGAAAAATCCACTGCGTTTGGCGCGGATTGGTTCGTGCCACAGCCAACGTTCAAGATCTTCGGCAAACTCGAGAGCTGATGAATAGCGGTGTCGCGGATTTTTCTCCAGGCACTTCAGACAAACCGCAGAAAGGTCGCGGTCTATTTTGCGGTTCAATAGACGCGGCTGGCGCGGCTCCGAATCCAGCAACAAGTGGATCGTTTCGTAGGTTGTCTCCCCGAAAAAAGGCGGATGGCTGGTGAGCAATTCGTAGAGGACCGCACCGAGTCCGTAGACATCGGTCGCCCGGCTAACGCCCGCGTTATTCCCTACCGCCTGTTCCGGCGCCATGTAACTGGGCGTCCCCATTATTTCCATTGAGCCCGTGACGGTGCTTCCGTGTTCGACTAATCGCGCCAAACCAAAATCGGTCAGGTGTGGTTCGCCGTCTGCGTCCAGCAGAATATTTCCCGGCTTGATGTCTCGGTGCAGAATGCCGTGCTCATGTGCGTAGTGCACAGTGCGCGCGACTTTCACGATGAGTTCTGCCGCCTCCCGAACTGATATCGAACCGCGTTCGATTACTTCGTCGAGACAGGCGCCTTCGACGAACCGCATACTGAAGTAATAGGTTCCGTCGCGTTCCCCGACCTCATAGATCGGAACGATCCCGGGATGATTTAGTTTCGCTGCCGCTTCTGCTTCGCGGCGAAGACGTTTCAAATGCACACTGGTCGTCAATTGACCAATGCCGATGATTTTTACCGCGACTATGCGGTTGAGACTCTTTTGCCAGGCGCGAAATACTACACCTTGACCACCGCGACCGATCTCCTCCAACAATTCGTAATCGCCGAAGTCTCTGGGCATCTCCGCTTTTGGCGGTACTCGTTCACCGTGCAACTCGGCTTTCGCTTCCACGCTGCGATAAAAGTAAAAAAAGCGCTCCAATCTTAAGCCGTTGTTGCCGTGGCGTCCAATGCCGCTCTTCTCCAGCCCGTCAAGGACGCCATGGACCGATTTCGCGGAATTCCAAATTTTGCCGTTTACGAACTAATGTTCGAGCGTTTCAATTACGCCGTGACTGGAAAGAAGATTTTTGGGACGGATGGCGTGCGCGGCGTGGCGAACGTCGAACCCGTCACCGCTGAGACCGCGCTGAAGTTGGGACGTGCAGCAGCGTACGTTTTCACTCAGCTAAACCCGCGCAAGACTCCAGCAGGTGCGCGGCCTAAAATCGTGCTCGGGAAAGACACGCGGCTTTCCGGTTACATGCTTGAAAACGCACTGGTCGCCGGGATCACCTCACTGGGAGTCGACGTCCTTGTCATAGGACCGTTGCCTACCCCCGGTGTGGCTTATATCACGCGATCGCTGCGTGCCGACGCCGGCATCGTTCTTTCGGCCTCTCATAATCCTTATCAGGACAACGGAATCAAATTTTTCAGGCACGATGGTTACAAGCTGGACGATCAGGTTGAGGAGAAAATCGAGCAGCTCGTTTTTACCGGCGAAATCGATTCGATCCGTCCAACGGCCAATAACATCGGACGCGCGACGCGCATCGACGATGCGCTCGGTCGGTACGTGGAATTCGCCAAAGCGAGTTTTCCGCGTGGAATGTCACTCGAAGAGATGCGGGTGGCTGTAGACGTGGCAAATGGTGCCGCTTACAAATCCACGCCGTGTGTCCTGCGCGAACTTGGCGCGGACGTTATTGTGGAATACAACCAGCCAAACGGTATCAACATCAACGACGGCTGCGGCAGTATTCATCCGGAGGAAATACAGCGCATCGTGAAGACGAGCGGCGCGGATGTTGGCATTACGCACGACGGTGATGCCGATCGCGTCCTGTTATGCGACGAAAACGGCGAGATTGTTGACGGGGACGAGATCCTGGCCATTGCGGCTCTGGATCTTTTGAACGCCGGCCGGCTGGAGCAAAATACGGTCGTTGCCACCGTCATGAGCAATTTTGGCCTGGATGAAACGCTCGCCGCCAAAGACGGAAAAGTAGTGCGTACCAAGGTGGGCGATCGTTACGTGATCGAAGAGATGACGCAGAAAAAACTCAATCTCGGTGGCGAACAAAGCGGACACCTTATTTTCCGTGATTTCACTACGACCGGCGACGGCATCATTAGCGCGCTCCAGATTCTATGCATCATGCACAAGACCGGCCAAACGTTAAGTAAGTTGAAGGCGTGCCTGGAAAAATATCCGCAGGCCCAACGAAATTTGAAGGTCAAGGAAAAGCGTCCTTTGGCCGAGTTGAACACAGTAATGAAGCTCGTAAATGAAGCTGAGAAAGAGCTTTCCGGCAAAGGCCGCGTTTTGTTGCGATACTCAGGGACGGAGCCAAAAATTCGCCTGCTCATCGAAGGGCGCGAGCTTGAAAAGATCGATAAGCAAGCGGATCGCATTGCCGACGCGATAAAAAGCGCAATCGGAGAGTAGGGAAACAAGGAGTTGTACGACACATGACCTTGCCGCGAGTAATCGAAGCGCTTCTTTTTAGCGCTCAGAGACCGCTTTCGATCCGTGAATTGACAGAAGCCATCAAGGGAGCCGGTGCGGAAGATGAATTTTCGCCTAACGAGTTTGCGCGGATAAAGCAGGCAGAGGTCGCCGCTGGTCTGGAACAATTGAAAGTCGAGTACATCGAGCAACAACGGGCGTTTCAGCTCAATGAAAAGGCCGACGGTTGGCAGATGACTACCGATCCGCAATATGTCCGGTGGGTGCGCCAGCTTTTTCCCGCGCCAAAACCCGCTCGGTTGAGTGCGCCTGCACTGGAGACGGTCGCAATTATCGCCTATCGCCAGCCGATCACGCGCGCAGACGTGGAAGCAGTCCGAGGTGTAAACATCGATGGCGTGTTACAAACGTTGATGGAGCGCGGACTGGTAAAGATCGCAGGGCGCGCTGAAATCCCCGGGCGGCCGCTTCTCTATGAGACTACACAATTTTTTCTGGATCATTTCGGCCTGCGAAATCTGGACGAATTGCCGAACGTGGAAGAGTTGCGTACGCGCCATTTGCCGAAGGCGCCACAGTCAACGCCGGAATCGCCCGCGTCATCGCCCGCGGGGGGGACAGATTCCGGGTAGCGCACGCGTCTCGCGTGTTGGTTTCGGCGTCGCGCCGAAACAGTCTTTAGAAAAATTTATAATTCACTGTGGATTTCACGCATTCAGGAAACTCTGCGATGCCGAGAACGCCATCGCCATCACGCCAGACGCGTGCGCTACCTGGTCCACTGCTTCGCAAGGGAATCCAGAGCATGCTCTCTCTTTTGGCTTGGCTTGTAATTGCAACAACAACATCCGCATATGCCGATATCAGTCCTGCTGACTGCGCCCGCGCCGCGAAATATTCGGAGAGTAAACGCGGTGCTTCCATGCTGGTCATCCAAAACGGCCAAACAGTTTTTGAGCATTATGCCAATGGAGGATCGGCGCGCGGAAGGTGGCCGATCTTTAGCGGGACAAAAAGTTTCTGGGGCATCGCCGCGCTTGCTGCGGCGCGCGACGGATTGTTCAGGCTCGACGATCCTGTTTCCGACACAATCACGGAATGGAAAAGCGATCCCCGGAAATCGCAGATCACAATCAGGCAGTTGCTCAGCCAGACTGACGGCATCGAAGGCGCATCGCGTCTTCAGCGGCCGTCGATCCGCGATCGAAATGCAATGGCGGTTCGGTTACCGGCCATTGCTTCACCAGGGTCCGCTTTTATTTATGGCCCGAGTCATTTGCAGATTTTTTCCGAGTTGTTGCACCGAAAACTGAAGGGCCGCAGCACGATCGCCTATTTTGAAGGACGCGTGTCGAATCGGCTCGGGCTGGACAGGCTCAACTTCAAAAAAGACGCTCGTGGCAATCCGCTGCCGGCAACAGGATTTGAGCTGACTGCCCGCGAATGGGCGCGTCTGGGCGAGGTGGTTCTCGGGCATGGCAGTTATCACGGGCGACAAATTGTTCCGGCGCCTCTGTTGCGAGAAGCATTTGCCGGTTCGGCAATAAATCCGTCATACGGGCTCACGTTTTGGCTGAATCAACAGGCACCAACCGGCCGCGAGGCAGACATGGAACGCATGCTCGACTTACCCTGGCAGGACGCGCACTGGACAAATTTGTGCATTTGCAAGGACGCCCCAGCCGACATGGTCGTGGCGCTTGGCTCCGGCTATCAACGGTTATTCATTATTCCGTCGCTACAGGCAATCATTGTGCGCCAAGGATCCAGCGCAAGATTTTCGGATGCGCATTTCTTGCGGCTGCTCCTCGGGCACAGCCAGTAGGTATCTACAGGATTGACTTACTTGTCTGTCTGGCAAACGATCAGAGTTTAATGAAACAAAACTCCGAGGAGGAGCAGGCCCTCATTAAAATCCAGCACGACTGGGCGGAAGCGCGCATCAAGGGCGATGTCTCGTATACGCGGAACCTGGAGGCGGAGAATTGCACCGTGGTCTGGCCTGACGGCACCATCGTGAACAAAGCCGGGGATTTAAAAAGCATGACCGGCGACATCAGTTTCACTGAGTTTCAGATCGACGATCTCCAAGTACGTTTGTATCGAGACACTGGAATTGTCGTGGGCCAGGGCACCATCAAGGCGCAGGAGGGAAAACAAAGTCTGCTGGGCGGAAAATTTGTCTGGACGGATACCTTTATAAAACAGGATGGCGCATGGAAAGTGGTCGCGTCCCAGGTGACTCCAGTGTTAAAGAAATAACCCAAAGATCGTCGATACCTTATGAGCAAATTCACAATCGGTTGCGGGGTGTTCTTCGCAATCCTGCTTTTTATTGTCGTCATTGCGGCCCTGGCACTAGGTGGGAGCTACAATCGCCTCGTCCAATTGCAGCAGACCGTCGACCAAAGCTGGGCACAGGTACAGAACGTTTACCAGCGGCGCGCGGATTTGATTCCGAACCTGGTGAACACGGTTTCGGGTGCGGCGAATTTCGAGAAATCGACGCTAACCGAGGTCACAAATGCGCGGGCCAGTGTTGGCCGTGTGCAACTTGACCCGAACAAGGCACCCACCGATGCAGCGGCGCTCCAGCAATTCCAAGCGGCGCAAGGACAGTTGAGCAATGCGCTCTCGCGCCTGCTCGTGGTGGTGGAACAGTATCCGGAATTGAAGGCCAACCAGAACTTTCTCACTTTGCAGGCGCAATTGGAAGGCACGGAGAACCGGATCTCCGTCGAGCGGGGTAACTTCAACACCGCCGTCCAAAACTACAACGTGGCCGTGCGCAGTTTTCCGACAAATTTGATCGCGGGAATGCTTGGTTTTCCACCACGACCATTTTTCACAGCGCAAGCGGGCGCGGAGAAAGCGCCACCCGTGCAATTTAATTTTGGCCCTGCGCCGACGCCAGCGGCGAATTCGAATCAGGGCCCTGCACCGACGCCAGCGACAGCCACGTCGCCATAAGGTGATTCTCAATCTTGCGGTAGCAGCGGGCGGGTCCCTCGCGATTAAGCAGCCGACATCCGCCTCAGGCGGACCACGACAAATATTGCGCGCTGAACGGGTCGCGCTACTGGTCGCGGCACTCTTTGCATTGCTGGCGGTCGAGGCTCAAGCCGCAGAAGTCATTCCACCGAAACCGAGCGGGTATTTCAACGATTACGCCAGCGTTGTTTCCAAGTCCGCAGCACTGCGTTTCAACGAAGAACTTGCTCAATTTGAACGCGAGACGTCGGACCAGGTGGTGGTCGCGATCTTTCCGAAAATGCAGAGCGACTCGGATATCGCAGATTACACACAGCGTGTGGCCCAGGCATGGGGAGTTGGCCAAAAGGACCGTCGTAATGGCGTCGTACTTTTTGTGTTTGTTCAGGACCGCAAAATGTTTATCCAAGTCGGTTACGGCCTGGAAGGCGCGCTGCCCGACGCCACGGCATTTGATATCACCGAATACAAAATCAAACCGTATTTTCGCAACGGCAATTACGAAGCCGGGATCGCGATCGGAATCGACAGCATTTTCAAAGCCATTCGAGGCGAGTACAAGGGATCGGGAAACACGGTTGCAGAACGCAACCGTCGCGGTGGCGGTCCTCCAAGTTTCTTGTTTTTCATTATTTTTCTCGTCGCACTGATCATAATTTCGAAAATGATTCGGCGACTTGGTGGGTACGGTTATTCATCTGGCCGAGGTGGTCCGATATTTTTCCCCGGTGGCGGCGGAGGAGGTGGTTGGTCATCTGGCGGTGGAGGTGGAGGCGGATTTAGCGGCTTCGGCGGTGGAGGCGGCAGTTTTGGCGGCGGCGGCGCGGGATCGAGTTGGTAGCAAATGCGTACAAAAGAATTTCTCAGCCGGCTTGAGCATGAACGAATTGTGAGCGCGATTCGTGAAGCGGAATCAAAAACCTCCGGCGAAATTCGCGTTTACATTCAGCGCGGTAAATTCGACACCGATGCGGTGCTGGTCGCCCAGAAGAAATTTCAACATCTCGCCATGCACAAGACTCGTGAGCGCAACGCCGTGCTGATTTTTGTAGCGCCGAGAGCCCACAAGTTCGCGGTTGTCGGCGACAAAGCGATTCACGAGAAGTGCGGCGAACAATTCTGGCAGCACATTGTCGATGGAATGCGGGTCCATTTTGAGCACGAAAAATTCAGCCAAGCGCTCACCGAAGCGATCAACGAAGTCGGCAAAGTGCTGGCCGCACATTTTCCAAGAACGTCGGCAAACCCAAATGAGTTGCCGGATGAGATCGTGGAAGGCTAAGTAGACGATCATCTTACGGGAGTTCGCCCTGGCGCGGAATCGATGTGCCCGGACGTCGTGTCCCAAGGCAAAGTCCGCTTGCAAAATTGCAAATTTCGCTTTTATTGCACGCTTCGCAGCGAGTTTTGTAATTGCGCCGTTGGTCCCTGGGTTTCTGTCGCTGGACGTGAAACCGCACTCGCCAGGGGGAACCCGGTGACGAGGAAGTTGAGATTTTAGATTTGCGATTGTCGATTGTCTCTGAATCGCGGTCTCAATCCGAAATCTGAACTCCGCAATCCGAAATCGAAATATGCCAATCCGTTACGGTCGCTTTGAGATGCCGAAAACTCTCGTCAAGGACGAGAGCACAGCCACTGATACATACGCCAAATTCACCGCCGAACCTTTTGAGGCCGGCTATGGCCACACCATTGGGAACTCGCTCCGGCGCGTCCTGCTTTCCTCCCTGGAAGGCGCGGCCATCACTGCCGTGAAAATCACGGGCGCTCAGCATGAGTTCGCTACACTTCCCAGCGTGGTAGAGGATGTGACCGACATCGTTCTCAATCTCAAAAAGGTGAAATTCAAAGCGGACGACCACGAGCCCAAAAAACTTTCGCTGAGTATGAATAAGGAAGGCGAAGTGACAGCCGGCGACATTCAGGTGGTGCAGGGTTACGAAGTGCTCAATCCCAAGCAGCTCATTTGCACGCTCGACAAAAAGCACAAGTTCGACGCCGAACTCGATGTGCGTGTCGGCCGCGGTTTTGCTACAGCCGAAGAAAACAAGCGCCCTGACCAGGCGATCGGTCTTATCCCGATCGATTCCATTTTCTCGCCGGTCACACGCGTCAAATACGCAGTCGAAAACACGCGTGTCGGCCAGCGCACTGATTACGACAAACTCGTTCTTGAAATCTGGACCGATGGCCGCTTGACGCCGGACGATGCGTTGCTCCAGGCATCGGCCATTTTGCGGCATCACCTCGACGTGTTCGTGAACTTCAACGAAGAGATAATCGAGTTTGATCAGACACCTGCCGGCGTGAGCGAGGAAAATCTGAAGCTCAAGAAACTGCTCAACATGAGCGTCAACGAAATCGAGCTCAGCGTGCGCGCGGCGAATTGCTTGAATAACGCGAACATCACTTCCGTAGGTCAGCTTGCCCAAAAGACGGAAGCGGAAATGCTGAAGTATCGAAATTTCGGCAAAAAATCGTTGAACGAAATAAAGGACAAGTTACAACAGCTCGGCTTGAGCTTGGGCATGAAATTCGAGCCTGGTCTCCTGGACGCTCCGCTGAGCAGCGATGGTGCCGGTCCGACCGGAGTAGCTGGCGAAGAATAAGCGTTCGCTCTAGAATCACATTCGCTGTGTCATGAGACATCAAAAAAAGACAATCAAGCTGGGGCGCACCGCTGAGCACCGCAAAGCATTGCTGGCTAATCAGGTTTGTTCCCTAATCGAACATCAACGCATCAAGACCACACTGGCGAAGGCGAAAGCTGTTCGTCCCTTAGCCGAACGGATGGTTACGCTCGGAAAGAAGGGTTCGCTTCACGCTCGTCGAACGGCTTTGGCGACGCTGCGCCAGAAGCGTGCCGTGAAGAAGCTGTTTGACGACGTCGCGCCGAGATCGGCGGAGCGCAACGGCGGATACACGCGCATTGTGAGGCTGGGCCAACGAAAAAGTGATTCCGCTCCAATGGCTTTTATCGAGTGGGTTGATTTCGCGGAAGTCGTCGAGGAAAAGCCGAAGGAAGAGAAAAAAGCAAAACGGAAAGAGACTGAAGCAAAGCCGACCAAGACAGAATCAGAAGCGGTGACGCCGGCAGTAGAAGAACCGGTTGCAGAGGAAGAGAAACCCGCCGAAGCATCGGCCCCAGCGAAAGAAGAGCAGTCGAAGAAGCGGCGTTGGTTCGGTCGAAAGTCCGGCGACAAATCATAACGGACTCGAAGTCGAGCTTCGTCTTCATCGTACTGAAATCGATCAGGTCCCGAGAGTGGCCCACCATGCGCTCGTCATATCGAGCGAAGTCGAGACATCTCGCGGTCAACAAATAAGAAATTCCGTTTGCCCGCCGCGCTTCGCTAGGGATGACAAATGGCTCTGAAAAGTACAGACTTGGCAGCTGTACTTTCCGAGCGAATTTGACCATAACCGATGAAGCCGAATCCCTATCTTTTCATCGTCATTTTCATGGGTGTAGCGCTGGTCTTTCCTTTGATCCCGCTTGCCCTGGCCTGGCTGTGGCGGCGAATTTTCCAACCGCCCAAACCAGGCCCGCAAAAGAACGCGATCTACGAGTGCGGCGTCGAATCACTCGGTGAGGCCCAAATCCAGTTCCGCTCACAGTACTATCTTTACGCGATCATATTTCTCATATTTGACGTGGAAGCGATCTTTTTGATCCCATTCGCGGTGGCCTTCACTGGTTTGCCTGTCGGTGCGTTTATCGCGATATTGGTTTTTCTATTGCTCCTGATTGAAGGGCTCATTTGGGCTTGGAGTAAGGGGTGTTTGCAATGGGAACGGTAAAGCATTAAACGGCTCGGGCGTTACAGTGAAGCAATGAGCGAAGAAATCGACGAGGTCTTGCGCAGCAAGATGCAGCAACAAGGGGTTTGGGTAACCTCGATGCAGGAGCTCTATAACTGGGGGCGCAAGAACTCGATTTGGCCGCTCCAGTTCGGACTCGCATGTTGCGCGATTGAGATGATCGCGACCGCCGCATCCCGTTATGATATCGCGCGCTTTGGCGGAGAGGTTTTTCGGCCATCGCCGCGTCAGGCCGACCTGATGATCGTCGCAGGCACAGTGACCAAAAAAATGGCGCCACAGATCGTGCGTCTTTACAACCAAATGGCCGACCCGAAATACGTGATTGCAATGGGCGCGTGCGCTATCTCCGGTGGTCCATTCAAACAAGGCTACAACGTCCTCAAGGGAATCGACCGTTATATTCCGGTCGATGTTTATATCCCGGGTTGCCCGCCCCGGCCGGAAGCCCTTTTACACGCGTTCATGGAATTACAGCGCAAGATTGACGAGCAAAAGTTGAGCGGTGCGAACAAGGCTCCGCATCTGGATTTGGAGCAACCAAGTGAATTCCCCGTGCCCGCATTCGGCAAGCACGATCTCGAGCCACGAGCAAATCCAGAGGTGTTTCATCCTCCGACGCTCGAGCGCGCCTAACGAATGGAAAGTCTGGAGCAAATCAAAGCACAGATCGAAGCTGCAGTCCCTGGGGCGCGTATTGATCTTGTGCCCAATGGCAGCCCCTCGCAGCAGCAGTCGCTCCAGATCAACAATGAACATGCACGCGAGATCGCAACGTTCCTGCGCGATGATCCAGCGCTGCGTCTGGACTTTTGTTCCAATGTGACCGGCGTCGATTGGCTAGACCGCGTCGTGAAGAAGACGGAGAAGGTGAAAAAAGTCGTCGATGGAGAACAAAAGGAAGTCACTGAAACGACCGAGGAAAAAATTCCCGGATACCTTGAAGCTGTTTATCACCTTTACTCGATGGCCCACAAACAGGGACCGATTATCATTCGAATGCGAACGGCAGATCGCGCAGAGAATGCCTGCCTGCCGTCGCTCACGCCGGTCTGGCGGAGCGCCGAATTCCAAGAGCGCGAAATTTTCGATCTTTACGGAGTGCAGTTTGAGGGCCATCCCGATTTGCGGCGGATCCTGATGTGGGACGAGTTCGAAGATCATCCCATGCGCAAGGATTATCGGGAACCGGACGATTACGAATACGAACCCACACCTCACGACGACGTCCTGGAGAAAGCGAAGCGACACTATGCCTCGCGGCCACGATCGGATGGAGCGGAGGGCATCACGTCCCAGCAATGAATCTTCGATTAAAGCGAGACCCTGTAACCACCTGCCCGTGGCCGATTCAGACGTCGCACAGCGACGTGGCTACAACAAACGGATGACTACGGCGATCGAAACAGTCGAGGCGATGGAACGGCCGCCTGTGAGCATGGGTTCGCGGCTCGAGGGCGAGCTACTCGAAGTTTCAATGGGACCCCAACATCCGTCTACGCACGGAGTGTTTCGGATGAACGTTGCGCTCGAGGGCGAGATCGTGCGAAAGCTGAAACCGGTCTTCGGATATTTGCACCGCAATCATGAAAAGATTGGAGAGAATGCAAGCTATCTGGCTTCGATGCCATACACAGATCGGCTCGATTACTTCTGCTCGATGACCAATAACTGGGCGTATGCGCTCAGCGTGGAAAAATTGGCCGGAATCGAAGTTCCCGAGCGTGCTGAATACTTGCGCGTGATTCTCGCAGAACTGACACGGCTCCAGAATCACGCGTCATTGCTGGGGTTTTTGCTCAATGACATGGGCGCCTGGGGCACTCCGCTCATGTACGCATTCCGCGAACGTGAAAAAATTCTCGACCTGTTCGAGTCGCTTTCAGGTTCGCGGATGATGTGCGATTACATGCGCTTCGGCGGTTGCCGGGTCGATACCAGTCCGGAGTGGCTCGCACGTGCGAAGAAAATTGTCGATGTTTTTCCGCGCTTCGTTGAGGAGCTCGGCCAATTGATCGTCGGCAATGAAGTGGTCATCGCCCGAACGCAGGGTGTGGGAAAAGTCTCGTCCGGCCTTGCAGTCAGTGCCGGGATCACCGGTCCAATGCTCCGCGCCTGTGGCGTAAATTACGATCTGCGAAAGGTGGACGGCTACGGATTCTATCCGCGCTTCAAATTCCGGATCCCATTAGGCGAACACGGAGACACCTACGACCGGTTAATGATGCGCGTGCTGGAGATGCGCGAAAGCGTCGAAATTCTAAAGCAGGCTTTCGACCAGATTCCTGCCGGTCCGATCGTGAATCCGAAGGTCAGAATCCGCGCCTTTCGTCCGCCGGTTGGCGAAGCGTATGGGCGCATTGAAGCACCCAAAGGCGAGCTTGGTTTCTATCTGATCAGCGACGGTGGAACGAACCCATATCGATACCGGGTGCGTCCTCCCAGTTTCATTAATCTGACGATTTTAGAAGATATGTGCCTGGGCCATACCGTTGCCGATGTGATGGTAATTTTAGGCAGCATCGATATCGTGATGGGAGAAGTCGATCGATGATTGGCACAGGCATACTTAAGGGAATGGCAGTGACAGCGCGCAACTTTGTCGGAAGTTATTTCGACAAGGAACGGCTGATTACGGTGCAGTATCCCGAGGAACGGGATCCCTTGCCAGAGAATTACCGGAATTTTCCATTCCTTGTTTATGACGGGGACGATCCGCAAGCAGGGTTGCGGTGTGTGGCTTGCAAGATTTGCGAGAAGGAGTGCCCGCCACAGTGCATTTACATCGTTAAAAGCGAAGACAAAAAACCCGATTACATGGGTAAACCGCAATTTTACCCGAAAATCTTCGACATCGATATCTCTGTATGCATGAGCTGCCAGATTTGCGTCGAAGTTTGCCCGTTTGAGGCGATCAAGATGGACAAAGAGTTCGAGCTTAGCCGTCGCGAACGCTTTGATGCGTTATTGATGCGCAAGAATGATCTGGCGAAGTCTAACGACTATTATCGCCGGATCTCGCCAACTGATGCGGCTGAAGTTGATGCAAAGCTGACTGCCGCGGCGGAGGCCGCTGCAAAAAAGAAAGCAGCTGCGCCCGCGGCGAAATCTCCTACGCCACCCACATCCCCAGCTCCAACTGGCGCTGCGTCATAGCAGAGACTAGCAGCGTTGAGCGGGAAGTAACTTGGTAAAAGCGGCCCCCAAATTTGTTTTGACGTCTAAGAAATAAAACGGCAAAAGCGAGCCAAAAGAGGAATTAGACAGATGAAAAAGACATTGCTATTTGCCAACACGTTTATCGTGATTCCGCTGCTTGGTTTGATGTGGGGATGCCAGAGCACTGCCGTAGGCACCAACGCGGAATCTCAAAAGGAAACCCTGCTGATGCGGGCCGGATTCAACGCAAGAGCTGTGACCACGCCCAAACAAAAGCAACAAGTGAGCCAACTGCCGCCCGGCGAGGTTTCCACCGTCGGATACAAAGGAAAATCGTATTACGTATATCCAACTGCGACGAAGGACCGGATTCTGGTGGGCAATCAAACACAGTACAACGTTTATAAGCAGTCCTTGGTGGCGTATGGACTCACCACCAGTCCCACTTTTGTCGACGTAACGCATGGCCCGCACCGCGTTCTAATCCAGCGATTCGATGGATTCGGTCCCCTTGGGGAGTGAATCTCTGTAATCGCGGAGAAGCACAACGGCTCAGGAGCAGGCTCTCGGGCGTTTAGGCCTCCACCGTTATTGTGACCGCCGATCGAAAGTCTACAAAAATGTTGGAAGCACCGGGTCCTCGGTTTTACTCGTTATCACCCAAGCCGTGCGCGTGTCGGCGCTAGAGTTTATGCTAGGATAACTAGCTAAATTTTAGCCAGGGTGGCGAAATTGGCAGACGCGCCAGACTTAGGATCTGGTGGAGCAATCCTTAGGGGTTCGAGTCCCCTCCCTGGCATTTTAGCGGCACACGCGAACCTTTCACGTCGGAATCGCGCGTCATAAGACCAGCCACTTCAATTCGCGTGAATACTTCCTGGTTTCCCATAAACGAAGACCACCGAGGAAAGCATTCTCATTTTCTCCGCGTTCTGTTCCTTGCGGCAAGCGACCGAAACGATGTACAAGACCGCCACCCAGAACGACGTAATCGGCAACAAAGGATTTTCTTAGCTGGGTAACGGCATAAGCCACTTCTCGTTTCCATTTTTTCTCGCCCAACAGCGCCAGTCCCGGAATGCCAAGATAATTTTCGATGATGTATTTCTCGCGATACGGCAGATCACCGAGTTCGAGCGGCATCAGAGTTCTACCCCACACCAACGCGGAACCCAGTCCCGTGCCGAGTCCCAGAAAAAGCATCCGTCCACCTCGATAACTCCCGAGCGCCTGCAGAGAAGCATCATTGACAAGACGCACCGGAATGCCAAGCGCTCTCGCAAAATTGAAACCAATCCATCCTTTACCCAGGTGCTTTGGGTTCTTTGCAATTCGTCCTTTGCGCACGGGCGCGGGAAACCCGATGGAAGCGCGGTCAAATTTCCATCCGCGCGCGCTTTCCTTGAGCTTTGCGATTAGTTGTTGCGGTTTGAGTCTTGAGCCGGAAGGAAATTTACGTTCATCGCGAGATGACATTAATAGTTTTACGTATGTGCCGCCCACGTCGACGACCAGAACGCTTCTTTTCATGATCGACGGGTCTGGAAGGTGGGACGCGTTGTCCGCAACGCGTTGGTTATTGCGGCCGGCCTGCCTGACATTTCCGCCTGCGGCGATTTGAAAGCCATCGTCTTGAGGACAGGACGATTCACCGTTTCGAACAGCGGTGCAACGCACGTAAACTTGTTTCGGTGCCGCTAGAGATCGCGTCGCGCCTTTCGGCCAAAACGCTGGAAGATGCCTTGCTGTTCTGGTTTTGTTGCCGTGCTGGCTGGCCAGCACTCCACTATCTCAAGGGCAACAAACCGGAAAAGCATCTGTCTCGCCGATTTCAGATCGAGTCGCAAGTTCTTCGCGATTTGCTGAACGGAGCGACTGCCATTGAATTGCGACGCAAACTGCGCCTCATCGGAAGTCAGCTTGAGCTTTTGGACACGCTCGAAGCCGTCTTTTGTATAGGCCGGAATTGATGCGGGTTCGAAATGAGCGGTCTCATCGATATTCTCAACAAGGCGTAAGGTCTCCAAGGCCCAGTCGCGGATGTCCGGCTCGCCTGGCAGGTCGGCAGCGTTCGCTAACTGATCCGCGTTCTTTTCAAACATCATCCAAACCCGCGGCGCCGCCCAAAGTTGCGCGAACAGCTTTTGCCCATATTCCCGCATCAAATCCAACGCTGACTCGCGAGCCATTAATTCCTGGCGAACAAGAGCAAGAAAGAATGGAGTTCCCGTTTCTCGCTGTTCATCGCGTGCGTTGGCCGCGCTCCCCTCATCAACGCCGGCGAGGAACGCGGGTGTTTCCGGGCAATACAGCTCCGGATCCCGGCTACTGACAAAGACAATCTCACCATCGCGCGCCAAAAGATCGATTGTCTCCTGGTCCCAGAAGGATCGCAATAAGCCGGTTAGCTTCTCTCTTGAGATCACCTGCAGCGCGCGGTTTAAAGGAAAAAAAGTCGTGTGACCACAGAAATAGACATCGGCTGTGCGCGACTCTTTTGAAGGTGTAGCGTCGTCTCCGGGATCGTTGCTGGAAGGGTCACCCCAATCTCCAGTCTGTGGTGAAGCGCTCCACCAATCGTCAGACTGGGCGGCTTCCGCGCTGCCAGCGTCGTCCCGGAACGGTTCTTCCGCCTGTCGAACGTCTGAACCTTCTGTTTGTTGTTGCTCCTGGTCCTGCTCCTGCTCTCGCTCTTCGCTGTTCGAAGATTCGATTTCAGCTTCTATTGACTTGGGTTCACCGGATGATTTCCGCATAATGTTCCTCTCCCTGTAAGCAAATCCCATATACCGGCTTTATCAAGAACCCAATCACGGCATCGAAGACGGCTGGCGATCTGTTCGGAACCGTCGCGAAAGCTCGCGTCGGCTGATTTTTCCTCGCTCGTTGGTTGGAATCGTCTCCACGATGAAAATCTGCTTTGGAACCTGCCAGGTGCTTAGCCCGCTACGGCAAAACTGCAGAAGATCAGTTTCGCTTACGCCGGGTCCTGCCACAACGCAGGCTGATACCTCTTCATTGCGCAATGCTCCGGCGCCTGCGGGACGACCAAATGCGATTGCTTGCCGCACGCCGGTGAAGCGCAGCAAATGCGCTTCTACTTCTGCGGGATTTACCTTCTTGCCCGCCACGTTGATTACATCCGAAATCCTGCCGACGATTTTGAAACCAGACCCCTTTCGCGCCAGTAGATCGTCCGGTGCGAAAATTCCTGCGTCCAATTTTTCTTTGTCGGGCTCCGGGAAATAGCCGTCGCCCACAGCCGGGCTGCTCACGCGCACCTGGGTCGCGGACGCATTTGGATCGACCATTTCAAGATTTACACCTTTCATCAACCCGCCGACGAACCCTTCGCTGGGGTTAATCGCATCGCGATCGTAGCAAATCCCGCCACATTCCGAGGCACCGTAGAATGAGTGGATTGGCAGATTAAATTTTTCATGGAATCTCTTTGCGATTTCCGTCGGCAGAGGCGCGCCAGCAGAAATGCAGAGCCGAAGTTTTGGCAACGCAGGAACGTGTTCCATTTCGCAAAAAGCCTGGTAAAAAACGGGCATTCCCGGGAAGACGGTCGCCCTACTGCGGGCAAGATCGGCCAGAATGGCACGTGGCGTTCGGTCACGGCTAATGACCATCGGCACACCGCGCGCGATCAGTGGCGTGAGGAGATTACTGAAACCGTAGGAGTGCGAGATCGGGATAACTCCGAAATTCAAATCGTCATCGGTGATTCCCATGGTCTCGCAAATCTGATTGCAATCGGCCAAAAGTTGTTCGCTGCGAAAGCGAATGGCGCGTGGTGTGGCTGTTGTGCCAGAGGTAAGCTTCAGGAGGTTTGGCGGGTTCTCGCGCCAATCTACTGTAGCGTCGGCAGTCCTCAGTCGAAATATCTCGGGGGAGTTTCCGCTGGGGACAGCGGACACTACAGCACTTGCACTGCAAACCTGTAACGCAGCATCACGCTGTTGCTGGCTGATTGACTGTTCGAGTGGAAGAACGACCAAATGCTTGTGCAGGCAGGCAATCAAAATCGACGCCCAATCTTCATGGTTACCGATTTGGACAGCGAAAACGCTGCCTTCTGCAAGGACGTCGAGACGCTGCAGCAATTTCCGCGCGTCCCGTTCGATATCACCGAATGTCCGCCGGACTTCACCGCTCGTTGCAAGAATGGCCGGTGTATCGCATTTTCGCGCGACTGTTTTCTCCCAGGCTTCTAATAGGTGATCTGAGGATTTCATCGCTTGCACGAAGCTCGTGGCACGAGTAGATTGCGCGCTCCTTTCCGAACATGAAAGCCGGCATTCATCCAGAGTATCACGAAACCGATATGGTATGCGCATGCGGTGCGGTGTATCACACCCGCTCCACGCGCCGCGATATTAAGATCGGTATTTGTGCTGCTTGTCATCCCTTTTTCACCGGCGAACAGAAGTTCGTGGATACGGCCGGGCGCGTCGAGAAATTCGCCCGGCGCTACGGTAGCACCAAAGCGGCGCGAGCCGAAAAGAAAGCTTAGATTGCTGTAGCCGCCCCGCTCTGTCGGGGCGTTCCTTCACGGCGACGCGGCGCCGTGGCTACAAACTCCCAATGGATTTTCACTCCCTAATTCAATTGAAACGCGAGCGCTTCGATCAACTCGAGCGTGATATTGCCGATCCGGAGCTTTTTTCCAATCGTCAGCGAGCCAGGGACATCATGCGCGACCACGCGAGCATCAAACAACTGCTCACGAAATGGGACGAACTCGAAGCGGCGCGGAAACAATTAGACGACAATCACGAGTTGGCCATGTCGGGTGACATTGAGATTGCGGCGATCGCGGACGATGAAATTCCGGACCTCGAAAAACGGGTGGCCGACCTCGAACGCGAAGTTCAGATCGCGTTGCTGCCGCCGGATGAAAATGAAGACCGCGACGCAATCGTGGAAATCCGAGCGGGAACGGGCGGAAACGAAGCGGCCATCTTCGCCGCTGACCTTTACCGAATGTATCATCGCTACGCGGAATCTACCGGACTGAAAGCCGAGGACCTCGAATCGAGCCCGTCTGAGCTTGGTGGGTTTAAGGAGGCGATCTTTCGAGTTTCTGGTGAATCTGTTTTTCGTAAACTTCGTTACGAGAGCGGCGTTCACCGGGTGCAGCGCGTGCCCGCCACTGAAGCGCAAGGTCGTATTCATACATCCACCGCAACCGTCGCGGTGTTGCCCGAGGCGGA
>Ga0081455_10001021_pt1 | contig 35299 bp, 31 predicted proteins | sample TabmetS3T2R1_FD_70207 | JGI IMG/M metagenome (GOLD analysis project Ga0081455, IMG submission 70207) | Tabebuia heterophylla rhizosphere microbial communities from the University of Puerto Rico - S3T2R1 | ecosystem: Host-associated > Plants > Roots > Rhizosphere ...
AGAGCCTCAACTCGATCCCGGTCGCGCTTGCGCATTCTTGTCGGGCGTGGCGCAAGCTGGCGTAGGGAAATCGAGAACTCGTAGTTCGCGTCTTCGTCGACCCCGGGGAGCCATTTTTTGCAGCAACTTCGCAGTCCGCCAAAAAGCAAAAGATCGCGTTAGATACGTACGGCCGAGCGAATTGCTTACGAGCGCACTCTGCCCGTCACTCAGATGTGGGCGTAAAGCTGTTCTGGCGGCAAGTTCAGTATCGAGTGGGGAGCCTTGCGGAAGGATTTCCGGTTCCGGGGTCTCCTATGATCGACGACAGCATCTGATGGTGGGGAAAATCGACCTTAGCGAGCGACAGATGGAGCGAAGGCTCCGGATTGCGGCATGGGTTGCTCGCGAGATCCTGCCCCACGAAGCATCCGTGCGATCATGGCTGGGCCGGGCTTGTTCCAGTTCACAGGATATCGATGAGGTGGTTCAGGAAGCGTATTGCCGCCTGGCGATGCTCGACACCGTCGAGCATATTGACCGGCCGAACGCCTATTTCTTTTCCATATGCCGTAACCTGCTGGTGCGCAGGTTGAAGCGCGAACGGGTGGTGCCGATCACCACCATTGCGGAAATAGAAGCGGTCAGCGCCGATGCCCGTCCTTCTCCCGAACGCGAGACGGCCGGTCGACTGGATTATGCGCGGCTGATGGCCCTACTCGAAACATTGCCGCACCGGTGCCGCGAAATCGTACGATTGCGGAAGCTCGAAGGCTGGTCGCAAAAGGAAATTGCGGCCCATTTCAATACTACCGAAAAGGCCGTGGAGAAGCAGGTGTGGCTTGGCGTGAAAGCGATCCGCGAAGCCTGGAATGAGGCGGAAGAACAAGCCCAGCAGCGTCTGTTCGCTCTCGGATCGAAAGGCGGACGCCAATGAGCTGGCAAATATCTGAGGATATGTTCGATCAAACGGCCGCATGGGTTGCCCGCATGGATTCCGGGCGATGGACGGACGCGGACGAAGCCGAACTTCAGGCCTGGCTCTCGGCTGATCCGCGGCGCGAAGGAGTCCTGCTCCAGATGCAGGCGTCATGGATCGCGTTCGACGGCTCCGTGCAGGAGTGGAAGGGTGGCAAGGATGTGGCTTCCTCCCGTTTTGCGCGCTTCGATCGCCGGGCGCTGATTGCCGGTGGCGGAACCGCCCTTGCCGCATCGCTGGTCGGGGGGCTGATCTGGGCTCGCTCCGCCCGAAGCTATCAAACGGAAATCGGCGAAATCCGTCGCGTTCCGCTTGAGGACGGCTCCGTGGCGGCGATCAATACGAAGAGCAAGATCGAGGTCAAGCTCGCTGAAACCCGCCGCGAAGTTCTCATCGACGAGGGCGAGGCCTGGTTTCAGGTTGCGAAAGATGCTTCGCGACCGTTCGTCGTGGCGGCCGGACGGATCCGCGCGCAGGCGATCGGCACCGCCTTTTCGGTTCGCAAGCGCGACACGGGCGCGGACATCATCGTTACCGAGGGAACGGTGGATGCATGGGCCGATGGGGCGGAGGGTGCCAAAATACGCCTGGCTGCCGGTGAGAGCGCCTTCGTCGCGAACAACGCGGGCATGACCCGGCTGTCATATGCCCCGAATTCCTCGGACGGACCATTGGCGTGGCGCGCCGGCAAGATCGAGCTTGTTGGCGAATCCCTGGAAAACGCGGCCGCGGAGTTCAATCGCTACAATCGGCGTCAGATCATTATCGACGATCCGGCGGTCGGCGCGGAGTTGTTCGACGGCGTTTTCCGGATCGATGATCCGGAAGGATTCGGGCTGGCGGTCAAAAACAGCCTGAACGTGCCGGTCGATCTTTCCAGTGCATCGCAGATTCGTATCGGCGGTCGTCCGCACATCTCACCCGGCACCTGAAAATCCCGGAAGGGTTTTGCGGGATCGCGTCTCTTATAAACAAAACACCTGCGATGCGTAGTCATTGCCGGAAAAAATGAGCGGGAGGGGGGAGCAATGAATTTCCAGTTGAGCCGCGCGCTGATGGCCACCAGCGCTTTTGTATACGCCGCCACGCCTGCCTTTGCCCAGGCCAGAGCCTTCGACGTCCCCGCGCAGTCCGCGGAGACCGCGATTACCGCGCTTGGCAGACAGGCCGATATCCAGATCATCGCCGCACGCAAGATAACCAGTGGGCGGCAGGCGAACGGCGTGCACGGCAGCATGACCATTGATCAGGCGCTATCGATCATGCTGGACGGCACTGACCTCAAAGCTCAGCAACTCGGCCCGCAAACCTACACGATCGTACCCGATGCACCCAAACGCCGGATTGCGGCAATTTCAACTCGCATTCAGTCTCTGGCGGCGGCCGGGGTCGTAATTGCACCTCAACCTCAATCCATGGCTGCGCAGGACACGGCTCCGGCTGCAGCCCTCCCGGCGGATTCGGCACCAGCAAGCGAAATCATCGTAACCGGCTCACGCATCTCGCGCCGGGATTATGTTTCCCCCAGCCCGATCGTAACGGCCAGCCAGGCGGCGGTTCAGGCGTCGGGACAAGTGAACGTCGAGTCGGCGCTGACCCAGCTTCCGCAATTCACCGTCGGCCAGGGCCAGACCTCGAATGTGCTCGGCGGCGGCGGCGCGGCGACGATCAACCTGCGCGGCTTGGGTGACAACCGTAACCTCGTGCTGCTGGACGGACGCCGATTGCCAATCGCCAGCACCTCGGGCGTGGTGGACATCAACATCATCCCTCAGTCGCTGATCGGAAGTGTGGAGGTGATTACAGGCGGCGCCTCGGCCGTCTACGGATCGGACGCGATTTCCGGCGTCGTCAATTTCAAGTCGCGTGACCTTTCCGGGGTCGAGATCGACTTACAGAAAAACATCTCCGCGCGCGGCGACGCGGGCGTATTCAACGGCTCGATCAGCGCCGGTTCGCGTTTCGCGGACGGCAAGGGCCGCGTGTTCGTGACCGGCAGCTACACCGATCGCAATGTGCTGCTCGGGCGATCGCGCTCATTCTTCAGGCAAGGCATTCCGTCGGGTTTCCTCGCTACGGGCTCGGTGTTGCTGCCCGGCGTGGCGCCGAGCCAAGCGGCGGTGAATACCGTGTTCGCCCAATATGGCATCGCGCCCGGCACCGTCTCCCCCAACTCGCGTTTCGGTTTCAATGACGACGGCACCCTGTTCGCCGCCACCGGCGGCTACAACTACCGTGGTGACGCCTCGAACTACGGCCTGGTCGGCGGCCAGATCAACCAATTCACCGTCCCGCATAATTACGTCATAGCGCCTCAGCAGCGATACAATGTCTTCGCCAAGGCATCCTACGAGGTGACGCCCGACATCGAGGTCTATGTTCAGGGCCTCTATTCGCACTCGCGCGTGCAGAACGCGCAGGGCTATCCGATCACCGTCCTGGTACAGCCGACCATCCCGCTTTCCAATCCATTCATCCCTGCCGACCTCCGCACGCTGCTCGCGTCACGACCGGCGGGCGTGCCGACCATATTGTTCAAGCGTTTCCAGGAAACGGGCCGGCGCATCTACACCTATACCTTCGAAACCTACCAGGCGCTCGGGGGCGTGCGCGGCAAGCTGGGCGGCGACTGGACCTACGACGTCTACTACTCGCACGACCGGACGCGGAACACCGATCATCTGAACGACGCCGTACTCTATCCGCGCGTCCAGCGTCTGCTCAATGCGGCGGACGGTGGCGCATCGATCTGCGCGGGCGGCTACAATCCGTTCAGCGTCGCCGCCAGTGCTGCAATCTCACAAGCATGTCTTGATTACATCTCGCGGCCGATGACGACCGTCACGACCGCAACGCAGGACGTGGTGGAGGGCAACCTGCAAGGAACACTGATGACGTTGCCGGCGGGTGACGTTAAACTGGCTCTGACCGCCGGCGCCCGGCGTAACCGCATCACGCTGACTCCCGATATCCTGGCGACCCCGAACTATAACTATGCCGGCACGGGATACAGCGATCTGGCCGGCACCCTCTATCCCAACAGTCCGGTCTTCGCCATTACCCCGGCGAGCCCGTCCCGGGGCACAATAAGCGTCAAGGAACTGTCGGGCGAACTGCTCGTCCCAATTCTCCAATCGCTCAACGCGACGCTTGGCGCCCGTTACTCGGATTACAACCTTGCCGGCGGCGCGCTCACCTACAAGGCGGAAGCCGACTGGCGGCCCATACCGATGCTGCTGCTGCGCGGCGGCTACGAGCATGCGATCAGGGCGCCGAATGTCGCCGAGCTGTTCGGCGACTCCAACATTGTCGTTCAATTCGGCAGCCCGCCGAGCGGCGGCGATCCCTGCGATGTACGCTCCGCTGCGCGAACGGGCGCGAACGGGGCTAGGGTTCTTGCTCTCTGCCAGGCGCAGTTTGTCGCGGCGGGCCTAAGCTCAGCCCAGGCGGCGTCGACGCTTCTGAGCTATACCTATCCCACCACGCAGGGGCCCTCGCACGTTGTAGGAAATCGAGACCTTTCATCGGAGAAGGCCGACACGTTCACCGTCGGCGGCGTGCTTTCGCCCAAGTTCGATTTCCTCAACCGTTTCTCGCTGTCGGTCGATTATTATAATATTACCCTCAAAAACGCGATTTCGACGGTGCAGGGCGCCACCTCACTTCAGAAATGCTTCAATCTCGATGGCTCCAATCCAACGTACGATCCCGCCAACGTCTATTGTTCAACGCTCATCCGTTCCAGCGGAACGGGGATTCTGGTCGATATCCTCGCGCCTTACCGCAATCTCGGCGGGTATCGCACCAGCGGTATCGATGTTCAACTCGACACCGAGGTGAACCTCGGCGGAACGGCCAGGCTCGGTCTGCACAGTGCCTTCAACTATCTGATCGATTTCCGCGTGCAGACACTGCCCGGATCGGTATTTCAGGATTATGCCAAGACGGTCAGTGTACCCGGCGGAGCCATCCCGCCGCTGCCGCGGTGGAAAGGACTGACGACACTGACGCTGGCGCTCGATCAGTTCAACGCTGCCTTGCGCTGGCGTTACATCGGGCCGATGCGCGACGTGACGTCGGTCACGTCCAACACGCCCGCGCCGGGCGTTCCCGCCTATAATTTGTTTGACCTGTTCATGAGCATCCCGGTGAACGACCGATTTGAACTGCGAGCAGGCGTCAACAACCTGTTCGATAAATCGCCGCTCACGGTGGCGGGCGCGGCAGGGCTGACCAATCCTGGGTTGTACGAAATCATAGGACGGTCCTACTTCGCGGGTGTAAAAGCCAAGTTCTGATATGCCGTCCCAAAGTAAATGGAATTTATCGGTAATAATTGGAGGTAAAAGAGATGCCTACATCGCGACGCGAGCTTATGACGGGAGCCGTAACGACGGCTGTGGCCTTGGGGGCAGCGGCGGCTGCGTCGGCGCAATCGCCGGGCGGCGCGGCAGGAAATAAGCCTCCGAAGGCACAGGACGGCCGATTGATCATCACGCGAGACGGCGGCATCGCCCGATTGACGTTGAGCAACCCGGGCCTGCAGAACATGATCACATTGAAAATGGCAGCCGACATCGAGGCCTTCTGCGACCAGGTCGACAAGGACCAGACAATCGGTGCGGTGCTGATCGACGGCGCCGATGGTTATTTCTCATCCGGGGCCGACCGGAGCGTACTCGCGGGACTTTCCGCCAATCCGACGAGTTCAGAGTCGCTCGCCAACAACTCCACTTTGTACCGCTTCTTCACCCGGATCGGGGAACTGCCCGTGCCGAGCGTTTCCCTGGTCGAGGGGGGCGCGGTGGGAGCGGCCACGAACCTTATGCTCGCAACCGATCTGACGCTCGTCACGCCCGACGCCGTGATCGATACGGCCTTCACAGCCAATGGCATTCACCCGGGGGGCGGCCACTTGATGCTGCTCGGTCGTCGTGCCGGCTATCCGGCGGCGGCGGCGTTCGGCATGCTTGGCCAAACTCTGACCGGCAGCGAGGCCGTCGCACGACGCCTTGCCTATGCCGCTTACCCCGCGGCCGAACTCTTGCCCGCTGCCACTAGGCTGGTCGCCATCGCGGCCAAGGATCCCGAACTCGCGCGCAAGGTCAAGAAGAGCCTCGCCCTGGAAATCGGCGCGGGCATGGTCTCCTGGCCGGCGGCCGTGGAGATCGAGCGCGGCGTGCAGATGTGGTCGATGGCCCGCAAGGGACGTGCTGGCTGGCGCTGAAGGCCCGCAAGACTGCAGGCATGACGGGTCGGGAGGTTGCGGATCGCGACACTGGCGGGATGTCACGGCTTCGGACTGCCGCCGTGACAACCGTGACTATGACTGGCAAGCATCGCCGGGAGGGTCCAGGCGACGCCCCCCTCGTCGGTAACCCCGGTGAAATCAATATGGACCGAATAGCCCCATCTTCCGAAAAGCGGGTCGATACCCCGCGGGAAATGAAAGGCTAATTTCCGGCCTCGTCCCGGAGACAGTCCGTGGCTCGGCTGTCATAATATTCCTCGATGCGACTGATCCGGCCGGCGCCGTTGAGAGCAATGCGCATCATCGCGGGCATTCGGAATTGCTTTCCCGAACGGAGCTTTGCCGCCAAGACATGTTGCACAAAGCGAACGTCGCCGATGCCAACTATCCGTTGGTCTTCATATTGCACGTCCGTGCTCTCGGCTCTAAATCCCGCTAATATAGCGCACACCTCGTCCATGTTGCGTTCGATCAGGTCATCATTATGCCAAACCACAGCGTCGTCTGTGAAACACGACCGGAATGTATCAAAATCAGCCTGCTCAAGCGCCCTGAACATGCGACCGACATAATCTACATCCAGGTTGACCGTGCTCGTCATATTTTCCTCTCCAGATTTTCTGTCTTTTCCACCGACGCCGTTAAATAACCCTCGGCCTGCTGCCCTGACTCTAAAAATTGACGCTGTCTCCGCCCTTCAAGGCCAATATTTCACGAGCTTCATCTGGGCTGGCCACTTCCATCGACAGAGATTCAAGTATGGTACGAATATTTTGGACTTGCTCGGCGTTGGATTTCGCCAGCCTCCCACGTCCGGCGAAAAGCGAGTCCTCAAGGCCAACGCGCACGTTGGACCCATTTAGGGCGCCCATCGTCACAAACGGAACCTGATGCTTTCCCGCAGCCATCACGGACCAGCGATAGTCGTCGCCAAAAAGCTTATCGGCTATACGCTTGGCCTGCAGCAGATTTTCGGTATCCGCTCCAACGCCCCCCAAAATCCCGAATATTGACTGGACAAAGAGCGGGGGCGTTACCAGTTTCCGGTCCAGAAAATGCGCTAGGGTATAGAGGTGTGCCGTATCATAGCATTCGAATTCGAATTTCGTACCGTGATCCTGGCCCAGTCTCTTTAAGATCGTTTCGATATCGGCGAACGTGTTCTTGAATATCCAGTCTCGCGAGGATTCGAGATAAGGTCTTTCCCACTCGTATTTGAAGTCCTTGTATCGATCCAACATCGGATACATACCGAAGTTCATCGAACCCATGTTCAGTGAGCAGAGCTCGGGAGACGCCCTGAGCGGCGCGGCAAGGCGGTCCTCGATCGACATCCCCTGCCCGCCGCCCGTCGTGATGTTGATGACCGCGTCGGTGGATTGTTTGATCCTGGGCAGGAACTGCATGAACACATCCGGATCTGCGGTCGGCTTTCCCGTGCCCGGATCGCGGGCATGAAGATGAAGGACGGCAGCACCCGCCTCCGCTGCGCCAATGGCCTGACTGGCAATCTCGTCGGGCGTGACTGGCAGCGCGGACGACATGCTGGGCGTATGCACTGCACCGGTAATGGCACAACTGATGATCACTTTCGCCAAGGCTTCTTCTTCCGTTTAGAGATCCGTTCGCCGGCACCCGCCCCGCCTCCACGAGAATGAGCTGCGCTTAGCGATAGGGACGCTACGTCAACGGCCCGCCGCCGTCAACTTATAAGCGGTATATCCGGTTTATTGTTTTGCCCGGCCACGTTTTGGGGCATCTCAATTCCGGTCTGAAGCGGCACGGGCACAAGCCTCGCGCGCCGGATTTAACAGCGGAGTTGCGGACACATACGTGCCATTGACGGCCATCTCGCGGGAAATGGATCACCCGTCCTTGCATCTGTTCATCCGAGTTGGCATTGATCAGATGCAGGGGCACGTCCGCTGGGAGCTTTAAGCAGTCAAATGCACGGGCATAAGGCTGTCAAATTTCGCGAATGCACGATGCTGATCGCTGGGAGTTGAGATTTGAACATTCCGTCTTCGCAGCCTGGCTCACCCCAGAAGAAGCGGATAAGCCAGGACGAGCGCAGCGCTGTCACCCGCAATAAACTGCTGGATGCCACCTTCCGCATTCTGGAAGAACTGGGTCATGCCGGTTTGCGCTCAGCAAATATTTCAACTGAATCAGGCGTCTCGCGTGGCGGGCTGCTGCACCACTATGCCACCAAGGAGTTGCTTGTCGCAGCGCTGTTGGAACGCATGCTGGAAAGAATGGAAGAAGAGAGTTGGAATCGGATCAAGTCGGTTCCGGACGATGCCGTGCTGCCGGCATTGGTCGACGATGCTCGATCCCGGTTTTTTGGCTCGTCATTCAAGGTGCAGTTGGACATCCTGGTGGCTTCAGGCAGCGAGAAGCCCATCGTCAATGTTCTAAAATCCTTGACCGGGGGCGACCAGGTTCTTGCACGCGATGGGTGGGCGCTACGACTGGAATCTACTGGCGTCGAACGAAAGACGGCACGACAAACAACCTCATTTCTTTGGAACCTCGTGAAAGGTCTCGGCCTGCGCAATTTGGTGAACCCGGACTACAAACTGGATGACCGCGCGATTGCGCTGGCCTTGGATCTCGCCCATCGTCGCTGCTACGTCAAAGGGACAAGTCTGTAAGCAATGCCGGCACGCTCAAAACCTAACGGCAGCACTAGACGACGACGCACGCAGGCTGAACGTCGGGAGGAAACATCCGGCAAGCTCCTTTCGGCGACCATCGCCCTGTTGCGTGAAAAGGGATATTCCCGGTTTAGGATCGCAGACGCCGCCGCCAAGGCAAAAGTCTCGCGTGGAGGCCAGACGCATCATTTTGCGACCAAGAATGATTTGGTTGAAGCTGCCATCGAACGACTCTGGGAACGGGAGGTAAGCCACGCCCAGGTCGAAGCTGCCAAAACCGAAAAATCGGCGATTTTCCGCCACGCTGCGCAGCATGCCGAGGATTTCTTCTACGGTACGCTGTTCCAGGTCACCCTCAATCTGGTCATTTCGTTGGGAGCATCCGAGCATCTTGCGAGTCGCGTTCGCGCCATCGCCGCCAAGAGTCGCGCGCCGATGGAAGAAGCATGGATTGAAAAACTGGTTCAATCCGGTGTTTGCCACGAAAAAGCTGAAACCATGATGGTGCTATTGGCGGGTGTCATTCGTGGGCATGTCGTGGAGGATCATATCGGCGGAGATCCGGGCGGACTCGAGCCTGACATCGATTTCGCAATCGGCCTCCTGAACGAGTATCTTGCGAGCGCGGCACGCATTTCCTGATCTGCCATGCTTCGTCTCCGCCAATGCGCGAAGCAGTATCACGACTTCCAATGGCAAGCAGCAAAGTCGGCTGGAACCGCGCGCAATTCAGGGCCGTAAAATCACCCTTCCTATCCGGCCGCGCGTCTCGGCATATGCGTGTGCCGCGGCAGCCTCGCTCAGAGGAAAGCTTCGATCGATCGGAACGCTGAGCGCTCCGGTCATGGCATCTTGTAGCAGCCCCGCGATCAAGGCGTGGACGTCCGGCTCATCCATCACCGCACCCAGCAAGCAGCCCATCAGGGTCTTGCGTTGCCTGAGCAGATACCAGGGATCGATGCGTTCTTCCCTGCCGCCGAGCACGCCCACCAGAACCACCGTGCCGCCCGGTCTGCACGCGTGCAGCCCCTCGGTTACCGCTGGCCCCCCGATATTGTCGATGACGAGATCCACACCCTTCCCTTGCGTCAGGGCGAGAACTTGATCGGGAACAGAACCGTCGCCGACGACAATCGCATCCTGCAAACCGAAGGCGCGCAACCTTTCCAGCGCGTCGATGTTCGTTCCCGTCCCCATGACGCGCGCGCCAGCCTTGCTCGCCAATTGCACGGTGGCAATCCCGACGCCTCCGGCCGCGCCTTGAACCAGAACGGTCTGTCCTTTTTGCAGCCTGCCCATTTGCAGCGCCAACGCGGCCGTTCCCGGCCCGCACGGGACTGCAGCCGCTATCCCCATGTCCAGACCGTCGGGCACATGCCAGCTCGTCGCTGCCCGCACGGCCCGGTATTCGGCATGGGAACCAAGAAACGCAAAAGTGGCTACCTTCTGTCCGACTTCAAATCCCTGGACGGCTTCTCCGATTTCGACAATCTCGCCCGCCGCGGCATATCCCAACGGCACATTTGGATTTTCCGGTTGGGTGATGCGCCGGTTGACGAGATCTCCGCCTTCTATGCTGATCGCTTCCACGCGAATAAGGAGCTGATCCTTGCCCATCGAAGGATCGGGCACATCCTCATAGTGCAAAACCGATGGTGCGCCGGGTGCATGATATATTGCCGCCTTCATTTCGTGCTTCCTCTATTGATTGCATCGAATCGGCTCCTCATGGCCCCTGCGACGAGCCGACCTATGTTGAGCGCCATCCTAGGCCGGTCGCGCGGCTCACACAACAGACCGGATATCTTGCTTGTAATCTGACGGTGCACGATCAAACTCGCCCATGTCCATGCATGAAGCGTTCCTCATACTTTTCCAATGCCGCGGGATTACACAGGCTAGCCGGTATTTCACCAGCGATGAGGGCAAACACATTTCGAATCGCCGAGGCGGGGAGCGCTGCAAGGCATTCTTCGGTGTGCGCGATACAGTGCGGCGTCAGGATGGCTTGTTCAAAGCCGCGTAGCGGACTGTCCATCGGAAGCGGCTCGCGCTCGAATACGTCCAGCGCCAGGCGCAGTCCCCCGCCTTCGCTCTGATGGCGCACGAGAGCCGCCTCATCTATCAGCCCCCCGCGCGACAGATTCACCAGAACCGTGCCCGGCTTCATCCGGGCAAGTTCCGCCGCACCGACAAGGTGCTGACTGCTCGGGTTCAGATCCGCGACGATCACGATGATATCCGCCGTCTCGACCAGCTCCTGAAGAGGCGCCAGGCGGGTGCGGGGATCGTCATGGATCGTGCTTCGACGATTTACCAATATATCGACGCCCCAGCCCTGAAGGCGGTCAACCAGCGCGCGCGCGATGTGTCCATATCCCACCAGGCCGATCGTTCGCCCCCGCAGCATCTGCGCGCGTCCTCGTGCGCCCGTGCCGCGCAGGAGGGCCTCAGCGCCGCGCAGGTCGTAAAGCGCCGCCAGGATGAGCAATATTCCAGCCTCCGCCACGCTCTCGTAATTCTCGGGCGTGACGCCGTTCGCGATGAGAATGCCCCGCTCGGTGGCGGCGGATGCGTCGATCCAGTCATAGCCTATGGTCGGCACGACCAGGGCGCGCAGGTCTGGCGCCGCATCCATCTCCCCGGCGCCGCATGGGATGCCAAAGCTGACGGCGATGTCGACCGAGCGCCAGCTACCCGGATCAATCGAATTATACCCCTCCGTATAGACCTGTGACACTTCCAGATCGCGTGCTCGCAGCGCCGGAGCGATATCCGAAAATATCTGTTTGGTTTCAGCGGGGCAGGCCAACAGAATTCGGGTCGGTCGATCTGACTTGGTCATGCGCCAGACCGCCATTGAGAAGTGGGGCAATAGATATCCATGGCGGGCGTTCGGATAGTCGGATTTGCTGTTGTAGCCAACCCCGAGGTTGCCTCGGGTTCGCCGTCAGACCTCCCTTGACTCATAACGTAGCCGACCGCCGGCCTGGATGAGCTCCCGCCAATTTATCCCAAATGCGCTCCATGAGCGACCGACGGAAAGCTCCTGAATCCAGCTTCCGCATAATCGATGGCCCTATTGACCACGTTATCCATATTCGACGTATCGCATAATCCGTCGGAGAATCGCCTGAGGCGCTCAAGATCCCACATATCCATGCGCACGATCCCCATGGTGAAGTGCAGACGCCAGTATATTTCCAGTCTGGGGAGACTCGGCAGGCAATATTGAAGGAGGTCCACGAATCGGCTCAAATGGCTCACGCTTTCGTCGATGATTTTCTGGATTTCCTGGATGGGCGTGACGAGCGCCTTTGCCAGAAATTGGCTGGAGACCAATCGTGGCGGGTCATTGAAAAGCCAAAATATATTTGGCGCGAAAAGGGCGTACAGGATTTCGCGCAACGCCGGGCGACTGCTTGCCTCTAGGCGTTTGAGCATTGGCTCCCGCACCGCATCGATTTCATCGAATCGCAGCCTCACGAGATGTTCGAGAAGCCCAGTCTTCGATCCGAAGTGATAGTTGACGGCAGAGAGCGACACTTTGGCTTCACTTGCGATATCCCGCACCGAAATCTTTTCGAGCCCGACTTCGCTGCAAAGCCGCTCCGCCACGGCCAGCACGCGCTCCCTGACCCCTCCTTGGCCGGCAACGACCGATATTTTGCTCATGCTAGACTTGCTTCCACTTCAATCGCCCGGCCTCCCTCAAGAGGCATCGGATCGAAGGCCGCAGCCATATCGAGCGTATCGGGAACGGCATAGCAATTTGCTGCCGACCCACCCAATGACCAGGATGCTCCGTCACGCATCGGCGGCTCCCTGCCGTCTCAGACGAAAACGCCCAAAATCGCCGCACGGGCTTCAAAATGGAGCGACGGTGCCCGTCAGCCGAGATAGCGCCAGATATCGCCGCCCTGGTGGCGCGACGTGCTCGATCGCGAATCGCGCAACAATGCCGCCATGCAAATTGCCAGAACGAGCGCGAATCCCAAAACCACGATCAAGAACGAGCCCGGTCGCACTCGGCCCTCCCCGCCATATCATTGCGGATCTGTAATCTTGTTCCTTCCAATGCGCGAGACGCTTCTTCTGTATCGAGATGGGACAAACGGGAACACCGGACCAGCTCGAAATGCTCCCCGCCGTGGAAAGCGGCGCTTTTCGGCCGTTGCAGCCTGGTGCGAGTCGGGCTTCGACAGGCTCCCTGGCGAGTCCAGTAAGGGATTGGGAAACCCGCCAGGGAATTTGGTGATAGCACCGTCCCCTGGTTTCGAAAATATCTCTCAAGTTGATATATCTTGAGATATATCTTATTATTCAATATGTTAGTTCATGAACCTCACCCGATCGGAACAGAAGTCGACTGGCCGGCGAGCGTAGGAGGGCGATATGCCCACGCCGGATTTAGCGTGAAAGCCTGGCATCCCGAGTCCGTAGGTATTTTTCCGCGCTGAAAACGCCGAAGCGCAACAGACGCTTCAGGTGGCGCTTTTCACCGATTTGAAGGCCTGCAGCGCCACGATCGAGCGGCCGATATGGGCGCGGGCTGCTCTCTCGGCGCGCGCGGAATCGCCGGCGGCCACGGCTGCGGCGATATCGACATAGTCGCGGTGGCGCCGCCCATCGATTGATCGCAGGATCGAGCGGAACTCGATGCGGATAAGATGAATGTGAATTCGTGCCAGCGCATGGGCAAGCGCGGTATTGCCGGCCAGGCTTGTCAAGGCTCCATAAAAGGAATCGCGCGCCATCGCATATCCCCCGCTGGACACGCTTGGATCGAAACGCATGATCTCGGTAACGGCGGCCTCAAGCCGCTGCAGACCCCCAGCGACCTTGTAGCGATCCGTCGCCAGCCGCGCTGCTATGCCAACCAGGCCCTGGACGACGATAAGATTGTCGATTGCTTCGTCCAGGGTGAGGATGCGTATCTTTGCGCCGCGCTTCGGCATCAGGTCCACAAGCCCCATGGCCGCCAGCCGATTCAGCGCTTCCCGAACCGGACCTCGGCTGACGCCGTAACTCTCGGTCAACTGCGCCTCGATCAGGCGCTGTCCGGGTTCGTAACGTCCTTCGTAGAGGCCTTTTATGATATCACCGACGATCCTGTCGCGCTGACTGAGACCAGGTGACGACGCGTCTGTCGGGAGCGGAACTTGCTGCACGGCCTCTGGCGGTTTTCCCTTGGATGCCATTTCAGGCGCGCGCTTCTGAGCGGATATCGGCATATCTCACGATATGACTTCAATCGCGAGTTCGCACAAGATTCCGGACGACCAAACATCTTACGGTATAACAGGACATCTCGCGGCCTTCGCCGGAGTTCCGGCAGCAGCCCTCAGGATCGCCCGCTGAAGTGCGGCTTGCGCTTTGTGAGGAAGGAAGCGATCCCTTCCTTGCCGTCGGATCCGGCCGCGCTTTCCACTATGCCTCTCGCCTCGCGCTCCAGATGCGTCTCGAGCGATTCCCCGTAAGCCGACAGCAGCAGGTCGCGGCAGCGCGCGAAGGCCCTGGTCGGGCCCTCGGCGAGGCGCGCGGCCCAGCCTCGCGCGGCCGCGTCAAGCTCCTCATCGGGAACCACCTCGGTCACCAGCCCGATCTCCAGCGCATCATCGGCGGAAAGCCGGGCGTTGGTGAGAAGCAATTGCTGCGCCTTGCGCAGGCCGATCAGGCGCGGCAGCAGCCAGCTCGCGCCGCCGTCCGGCGTCAGGCCTATTCCGGTATAGGCAAGACAGAACTGCGCCGCCTTGCCTGCCACGACGATGTCGCCAAGCACCGCGAGGCTGAAGCCCGCGCCGGCGGCGAACCCCTGGATCGCGGTCACCAGCGGCTTATCCATCCGGGCGAAGCGGGCGACCGCCGCGTGCAGATAGGCGGTCTCTTCCGAAATCAGGTTGGGCACCTTGTCGCCGGCGCGGGCAAAGGAGCCGACATCTCCGCCTCCGCTGAACAGCTTGCCTTCCGACCGCAGCAACACGGCGCGGACACTTTCATCCCGGTCGACGGCGATCGCCGCTTCCATCAACTCGCGCGACAATGCGAGGTCGAGCGAGTTGGCCGCATGCGGCCGGTCCATCGTAAGCACCGCGACGGCGCCCTCGCGTTCAAACCGCAGCGACGACTGACTTTCGGTCATTCCGGTTCACCATCCTTCAAATGTATCAAAACCTGCTAGATATCGCTGTCCGGCTGCTGCTCGGGCGCCGCCGATCTGAACGCCTCGATCTGCAGGCAGCTTTGCTCGGCTTCCATTATTCTCTGCCATTGCACGTCGACGCCAAAGCGCCGGGCATTTCCCAGTTGTGGTACCAGCGCGATGTCGGCCAGCGAAGGCTGTTCGCCGAAGCAAAACGGGCCAGGCAGCTTCGCGATGATGGCTTCGAAGGCATCCAGCCCCTCCACGATTGTCGTGCGGGCCCATTGCGCGGCCGCGTCGGCCCCGCCCAACGCGCGAACGCGATCGAGGATCTTCAAATTCTGAACCGGATGGACGTCGCATGCAATGATCTGGGCGAGGCCGCGCACCGTTGCCCGATCCACCGGCTCCTTGGGAAGCAGCGCCGGAGACGGCACCAGTTCGTCCAGATATTCGATGATCGCGAGCGATTGCGTCAGAACGCGGCCGTCGTCGAGAACGAGCGCGGGAAGCAGCCCCTGCGGATTGACGGCCAGATAGTCGGGCGACCGCTGGTCTCCCTTCCGCAGATGATGAAACCGCTGCTCTACCGCAATGCCTTTCAGCCCTAGCGCGATGCGGACGCGCCAGCTCGCGGTGGATCGAAAATATCCGTGAAGGATCATTCCGCCGGCTCGCCGATCGTCACGGTCAACGGGGTCAGCGCATCGATATGCACTTCGATCCGGTCTCCCTGAACGACCGGGCCAACGCCTGCCGGGGTGCCCGTGTAAACAAGATCGCCCGGCTCGAGCCGATAGAGGCCGGATAGGAAGACCAGGATATCGGCCACCGGCCAGATCAGGTCGGCGAGGTCCGCCGACTGCTTGGTTTCGCCGTTGACCTTGAGCCAGATCGCACCGTTCGAAAGATGGCCGATGTTCTCTGCGGCATGAATGAGGCCCAAGGGCGAACTCTGCTCGACATTCTTGCCGGTGTCCCAGGGGCGGCCCTGGGCGCGGGCTTCGAGCTGCAGGTCACGCCGCGTCATGTCCAGCCCGGTCGCATAGCCGAACACATGATCCAGAGCCGTCTCGGCCGTCAGATTCCGTCCGGACTTGCCGATCGCCACCACGAGTTCAGCCTCGAAGTGGAAATTCTTGGTGGCTTGCGGATAAGCGATTTCCGAACCGCTCGGGCGAACGGTCTCGGCCCATTTGGTGAAGAAGAAGGGCGGCTCGCGATCGGGGTCGCGCCCCATTTCACGTGCGTGCTCGGCATAATTCCGGCCGACGCAGAAGACGCGACGCACCGGAAATCCCGCAGCCCGCCCGGCGACCGGAGCGACGACCGGATCCGGCAATTCAATCTGAAATGTCATTCGTTTCCTTCCCGATAAAGACCAAGCTTTTCCTGCGAGACGCGGTCGGAATAAGCGAAAAGCACGAGATCACTACGTGCTTGCAACTGAACCGCGTGCCACGACGGCACGACAAAAATGTCGCCTTGGTTGAGATTATGCTGCACGTCGCCGACGGATGCATGGCCGCCCCCTTCCACGACGACCATGACCGTTGCGTCGGTGGACCGGCGCGGTCTTGTTTCGAACCCGGCCGGGATCAGCCGCACATGCGCGGAGATCGTCGGCATGATCGAACCGCCATCTGCGGGATTGAGAAACTCCAGCGCATGCCCGATATGGGTATCCGGCGCTTCGGCGTCCGCCAGATCCTGAAGCGAGCTTCGCCAATCCTTGTACGGGTAATGGAACAGCGGGAGATTACGGGGCCGCCGGTCGGCGCTCGACCCGCGGATCGGGCGCAGGTTGCGGCCGTAGCGGCGCAGGCTGTCGTCCGCGCTCACCGTTTCGGGATACGCGTCCTGATCCAGTCGCTCGGCGAAACTGGCGTCGAAATGACGAACGGTGGGGATGTCGAGCCCGTCGAGCCAGATCATCGGCTTGTCGGTAGTGTTGCCGTGGTCGTGCCACTGCCAGTTGGGCGTGAGGATCAGGTCGAACGGATGCATGATCGCCTTCTCACCGTCCACGGCGGTGAAAGCGCCCTCGCCATCCATCACGAAGCGCAGCGCGCACTGGCTGTGACGGTGGCAGGGTGCGACTTCGCCTGGCAGGATAAGCTGCAAGCCGGCATAGAGGCTCGTCGTAACCCCGGACGTTCCCGGCAATCCCGGATTTTCCAGGATGAGAACGCGCCGCTCCGCGTCATGCGCGCTGATGAGATCGCCCGCGCGCATGAGATAATCGCGCACATCCGCGAACTGCCACTTCGCCGACTGGGTGGAGGCACTCGGCTTCGGCGTCACCAGTGCGGCCAGCACTTCCCATAGCGGGTAAAGGCTCTTGGGCCGCATCTCAGCGTACAGATTCTCGAGTTGCTGCCGATTGTCGTTGGGGAGCGTCGCCATCGCTAAACCTCGTCCTTCCAGACTGCCACCCCTATCACTCCATTCTCGCGATTTGGACTCGCCAAATCCGCCCATCGCGCTCCCCTCTATCACCCGCTGCCCCACTGTCAAAATAATTGGCCATTGTGCAAGCTGGCGGTCGGGATTTTTCCGCTTCCGCTAAGCCATCACCGCGCGTATCGCCTCGATCAACGGCGTCGCCGCGTCCGCGCCGGGGGTATCGAGCGAGACAAGGCCGATTTCCCGGACAAGCTCCAGGCCCGCCAGGCGCGGCCGGCTGACCTCCGGATCGCGATACCCGTCCGGCATGACCGTAATCCCAAGCCCGGCGCGGACCAACGCCAGCGCCTTGTCGTCATTTGTCGTCCGAAAGCTGAAGCGGGGGCGCACGCCGTGCTCGACGAAATAACGGCTGGTTTCCGAAAGCGCTTCGCAATGGCGCCGGATGATCATCGCCTCCTCGGCGAGATCCTCGGGCCGGATAGCCTCGGCGCCGGCGAAACGATGCCATCGCGGCATCGCAAGCGAGTAGCCTTCGCGATAGAATGGCTCGCTGCGCCATTCGAGATGCGGCCGCAGCACGGTCACCGCGAGATCGATCCGCCCCCGTCCCAGCCGCGTGACGAGATCACGCTCGCTGCCTTCGACGATCTCGATCCGCCCCTGATCATCACGCCGGCGATGCTCGACCGCGATCCGTTCGAGCGTCTCCGTCGGGATGGTCGAAAGGATTCCGACCCTCACCACCTGCGCCGATGCGGCCCCGGCCACGCTCTTGATCGCCAGGTTGAAGTCGTTCTCGATGCGTCTGGCGTGCGCCACGAGGCGCGATCCCGCCTCCGTCAGATGGACTCGCTGGCTGGTACGGTGGAACAAGGTCGCGCCGCACAGCTTCTCCAGCTTTGCGATTCCGACGGACAAGGTGGGCTGCGTCACATTGACCTGTGCCGCGCCTCGCGAGAAACTGCCCGTGTCGACCACCGCCAGGAAATAGCGCAGGAGATATCGATCAATCATAGACCGTATCTATACCTTTGCGTAAAATCTTTCAATTTCGCTTAATCATCCGAACACGCTAGACTGACGGCAGGACAGAGCATGGGCCCGGAGGGAAGATGTCGCTACCAACGCTCGATTTCGCGCTCGGCGATATGGCCGATCAGATCCGCGAGGCGACTGCGCGCTTCGCTGCCGACCGCATCGCCCCGCTCGCTGCGAAGATCGACGCCGAGGATTGGTTCCCGCGCGATCTCTGGCCCGAAATGGGCGCGCTTGGACTGCACGGCATCACCGTCGATGAGGCAGATGGCGGGTTGGGTCTCGGCTATCTCGAACATGTCGTGGCGCAAGAGGAAGTCGCCCGCGCCTCGGCCTCGGTCGGTCTCAGCTATGGCGCGCACTCCAACCTTTGCGTCAACCAGCTCCGCCGCTGGGGCAATACCGAGCAGAAGGCGCGCTATCTGCCCAGGCTGATCTCGGGCGAGCATGTCGGCAGCCTTGCGATGTCCGAGGCCGGGGCGGGTTCGGACGTCGTCTCGATGAAGCTGCGCGCCGAGAAGAAGGGCGACCGCTACATCCTCAATGGCACGAAATTCTGGATCACCAACGGGGCCTATGCCGACACGCTCGTCGTCTACGCCAAGACCGGTGAGGGATCGCGCGGCATCACCACCTTCATCATCGAGAAGGACATGAAGGGTTTCTCTATCGGCCAGAAGATCGACAAGGTCGGCATGCGCGGCAGCCCGACCAGCGAGCTGGTGTTCGACGACTGCGAGGTGCCGCAAGAAAACATCATGGGTCCGCTCAATGGCGGCGTCGGCATCCTCATGTCGGGCCTCGATTATGAGCGGACGGTGCTCGCCGGCATCCAGCTCGGCATCATGCAGGCCTGCCTCGACGTCGTGCTGCCCTATGTCCGCGAGCGCAAGCAGTTCGGCCAGCCGATCGGCGCGTTCCAGCTCATGCAGGCCAAGATCGCCGACATGTATGTCGCGCTCAACTCGGCGCGCGCTTATGTCTATGCGGTCGCGCGCGCCTGCGACGCGGGCCAGACCACCCGCTTCGACGCGGCCGGCGCGATCTTGCTCGCCTCCGACAACGCCGTGAAGGTCGCGCTCGAGGCGGTCCAGGCACTGGGCGGCGCGGGTTATACCAGGGACTGGCCAGTCGAGCGCTACATGCGCGACGCCAAGCTGCTCGACATCGGCGCCGGCACCAACGAGATCCGCCGCATGTTGATCGGCCGCGAACTGATCGGAGCGGGCGCGTGATCCTCCCCGGCACGGGGAGGGGGACCGCTCGAAGAGCGGTGGAGGGGGATTGCCACAAGCGTTCCATCCAGCCTCACACCCCCTCCACCAGCTTCGCTGGTCCCCCTCCCCTTGCAGGGGAGGAATAATGAGCGAACTCACCACCAGCATCGACCGCGACAGCGAGACCTTCCGCAAGAATGCGGAAGTGAACACAGCGCTCGTTTCCGAGTTGCGCCAGAAGGTCGCCGCCACCGCGCTCGGCGGATCGGAATCCCACCGCGAGCGGCATGTCGCGCGCGGCAAGCTGCTCCCCCGCGACCGCGTCCACCGCCTGCTCGATCCGGGCTCGCCTTTCCTCGAGATCGGCGCGCTAGCCGCCAACGGCATGTATGGCGACGGCGCCCCCGGCGCTGGCATCCTCACCGGCATCGGCCGGGTCGAGGGCCGCGAGACGATGATCGTCGCCAACGATCCCACGGTGAAGGGCGGCGCTTATTTCCCGATGACCATCAAGAAGCATCTCCGCGCGCAGGAGATCGCGCGCGAGAACCGGCTTCCCTGCGTCTATCTGGTCGACAGCGGCGGCGCCAACCTGCCGCATCAGGCCGAAGTCTTTCCCGATCGCGAGCATTTCGGCCGCTTCTTCTTCAACCAGGCGCAGATGTCCGCGCTCGGCATCCCCCAGATCGCCTGCGTGATGGGAAGCTGCACGGCGGGCGGCGCCTATGTCCCCGCCATGTCGGACGAGAGCATCATCGTGCGCAACCAGGGCACTATCTTCCTCGGCGGCCCGCCGCTGGTGAAGGCCGCGACGGGCGAGATCATCTCGGCGGAAGAGCTTGGCGGCGCGGACACCCACGGCCGCCGCTCCGGCGTCGTCGATCACATCGCCGAAAATGACGAGCACGCGCTGCTGATGGTCCGCGACATCGTCGCTACCCTACCCCCTCCGTCATTCCCGCGAAGGCGGGAATCCATCTCCAGTGCGCCTCACGGGCATGAACAGGTGATGGATTCCCGCCTTCGCGGGAATGACGGCAGTGGGTATATTCGCCCTCCCAAATATGATCCCGCCGATCTTTACGGCATCGTCCCCACCGACGTACGCGCGCCCTACGATGTGCACGAGGTGATCGCCCGCATCGTCGACGGCTCCGAACTCCATGAATTCAAGGCGAATTACGGCACGACTCTGGTCTGCGGCTTCGCTCGCATCTGGGGCATGCCGGTCGCGATCCTCGCCAATAACGGCGTCCTCTTCTCGGAAAGCGCGCTCAAGGGCGCGCATTTCATCGAGCTGGCCTGCCAGCGCCGCATTCCCCTGCTCTTCCTCCAGAACATTTCCGGCTTCATGGTTGGCGGCAAATATGAGGCGGAAGGCATTGCAAAACATGGCGCGAAGCTGGTCACGGCGGTTTCGACCGCACAGGTGCCGAAGATCACCGTTCTGATCGGCGGCAGCTTCGGCGCGGGAAATTACGGCATGTGCGGCCGCGCCTTCGGCCCGCGCTTCCTCTTCACCTGGCCCAACAGCCGCATTTCGGTGATGGGCGGCGAACAGGCGGCCTCGGTGCTCGCTACGGTTCACCGCGACGCCGACAAATGGACGTCCGAGGAAGCCGAGGCCTTCAAGGCCCCGATCCGTCAGAAATATGAGGACGAGGGCAACCCCTATTACGCGACCGCCCGGCTCTGGGACGACGGCATCATCGACCCCGCCCAGACCCGCGACGTCCTCGGCCTCGCCTTCGCTGCCACGCTGAACGCCCCGATCCCCGATCGGGCGCAGTTCGGCGTGTTCAGGATGTGATGATGTGATGAAGAATGCCGGCCTAAAGATCCTCCCCATGCCCAGCATGGGGAGGGGGACCGCCAGCCAAAGGCTGGTGGTGGAGGGGCCGGGACCAGCCTCCGCAAATTCCGCTGTCCTACAGCAGGAAATCCCGGTTACTCTTCCCGATATGGCCGTCATGAGCCTCTACAAACCAGCCGGGCTCGCTTCCAAAGCCACTCCATTCAACCGAATTCCACCGGGAAATAGCATGACTTTCGTTACCTTTGCGAAGCTGTGGAACCCCTCCCGATGATCGAAAGCCTCCTCATCGCCAATCGCGGCGAGATCGCCCGCCGCATCATCCGCACCGCGCGCAGGCTCGGCGTACGCACGATCGCGGTACATTCGGATGCCGATGCGGGCATGCCCTTCGTGCGCGAGGCCGATGAGGCGGTCGCGATCGGCCCGGCGCCTGCGCGCGAAAGCTATCTGGTGCAGGAAAAGATCCTTGCCGCCGCCAAGTCCACGGGCGCCGCCGCGATCCATCCCGGCTACGGTTTCCTCTCCGAAAATGCCGAGTTCGCCGAGGCGGTACAGGCGGCCGGGCTGGTCTGGGTCGGCGCTCCGCCTTCTTCGATCCGCGCCATGGGCCTCAAGGATGCCGCCAAGAAGCTGATGCAGGCGGCGGGCGTCCCCGTCACCCCCGGCTATATGGGCGAAGACCAGTCGCCCGATCGCCTCCAGAAAGAGGCCGATGCGATCGGTTATCCCGTACTGATCAAGGCCGTGGCGGGCGGCGGCGGCAAGGGCATGCGCAAGGTCGATGCCGCAGCCCAGTTCCAGGACGCGCTCGAAAGCTGCAAGCGCGAGGCAGCCTCCTCCTTCGGCGACGACCGCGTGCTGATCGAGAAGTACATCCTCTCGCCGCGCCATATCGAGGTGCAGGTGTTCGGCGACACCCACGGCAATGTCGTCCACCTGTTCGAGCGCGACTGCTCGCTCCAGCGCCGCCACCAGAAGGTGATCGAGGAGGCCCCCGCCCCCGGCATGGACGCCGCGACCCGCGAGGCGATCTGCGCCGCCGCCGTCAAGGCCGCGCAGGCGGTCGACTATGTCGGCGCGGGTACGATCGAGTTCATCGCCGATGCCTCCGAGGGGCTGCGTGCCGACCGCATCTGGTTCATGGAAATGAACACGCGGCTTCAGGTCGAACATCCCGTCACCGAGGCGATCACCGGCCAGGATCTGGTCGAATGGCAGCTCCGCGTCGCAAGCGGCGAGCCGCTGCCGAAACAGCAGGTCGATCTGCGCATCGACGGCTGGGCGATGGAAGCGCGCCTCTACGCCGAAAATCCGGTGACGGGCTTCCTGCCCTCGACCGGCCACCTCGATCATCTCCGCCTGCCGTCCAACGTCCGGGTGGATTCCGGCGTCGAGCAGGGCGGCGAGGTCACGCCCTTCTACGATCCGATGATCGCCAAACTGATCGTCCACGCCCCCACCCGTACCACCGCCGCGAGAGCGCTGGCGAAGGCGTGCGGCGAGATCGAGGTCTGGCCGGTTCGCACCAACGCAGCCTTCCTGACCCGGACGGCAGGCGATGCCGCCTTCATCGCAGGCGACGTCGACACCGGCTTCATCGAACGCCATGCCGACCGCCTGATCCCCGCAGCCGAACCGGGCGAAGCCGTGCTGCAAGGCGCGGCGGCAGCGTTGCTCCCCACCAACCTATCCGATCCATGGACCGGCCTCACCGGCTTCCGCGCCAATGCCGATCCCGAACGCCGGATCGAAGTCGAGGTCGCGGGCATCGCGCATATCGTCGCGATCGGCTCCGCTCCATCGAAGGCGCATATCGCCAGCATATCGGACGAAGACATCCTCTTTCTCGACGGCGAAGCATGGCCGATCGGCCGTCCCCGCGCCGATCACGCGAGTGGCGGCCACGGCGGCGGGGACGGGGCGATCCTGTCGCCCATGCCCGGCCGCATCGTCAGCGTCGACGTTGCCGAAGGCGACACAGTCACCAAGGGCCAGAAGCTGCTTGTGCTCGAAGCCATGAAGATGGAACAGGCGCTTACCGCGCCGTTCGACGGCGTGGTGACGGCGCTCAGCGCGGTGGCGGGCGGTCAGGTCGCCGAGGGCGTAACGCTGGCGAAGATCGAGAAGAAGGAAGACTGATGGCCGGACGCTGGTTCGACGATTGGACAGTCGGCGACACGATCGCCCACGAAATCCGCCGCACCGTCACCGAGACGGACAATCTCCTCTTCTCGGCGATGACCTACAACCCGCAGCCGCTCCACATCGATGCCGAAGCGGCCAAGGCCAGCGAGTTCGGCCAGATCCTCGTCAACGGCACCTTCACCTTCTCCCTGATGGTGGGCGTGTCGGTCGGCGACACGACGCTCGGCACGCTCGTCGCCAATCTCGGTTACGACAAGCTGGTGATGCCGAATCCGGTGTTCATCGGCGATACGCTGCGCAGCGAGAGTGAAGTGGTGGAGCTGAAGGACTCGAAGTCACGCCCGAACGCGGGCATCATCACCTTCAAGCACCGCTCGCTGAACCAACGCAATCAGGTCGTCTGCGAATGCCTCCGCACCGCCCTGATCCAGCGCAAACCGGCCTGAGAAACGCGCTCATCCTGAGCTTGTCGAAGGGTCAGCGCCCGCCGCGAAGCGGCGGTCACTGGCGCTAAGGCTTCGACAGGCTCAGCCTGAGCGCAGGGGGAATGTCAGGCCATCACCCGCAGACAGGCGGCAGCGCGATCGGCCCGCCGCCCTTCACTGCCCAGGCACCGTTGATGCCATAGGCCTCGCCCGTCCTCACCCGCGTGGCAAGCTGCTCGCAGCCGCGTGCGGTGGCGACTTCCTGCACGGTCGCGTTCTGCTTAGCGGCGATGTCGGTATAGATCGCCCGCCGCTTGATGTTGATGGCATCGACTGCCGATTTGACATCGGCCGAAGGCGCCTTCGCAAAGCCCAGATAGCCGTCGAGTTGCTCGCCCACGATTCCCGCCGCCCGCGCCTGCGCCACCGCTGGCGCTTCCTGCGCGATCGCGATGCCGGCCGCCGCCAGAACGGCCGAGCCGCCAAGCGCCAGAAGGATTTTCGAACGGGTCTTCATCAGAATACTCCCGGATACTGCTGGTCGAGATTCTTCACGTCGTCGCGGAGGCTGACCACGACCTCCTGACGAATATTGACGTTCAGATTGATTTCGATCGGCTTTTCCGGAGCCTGCACCTGAATGCAGCCCGAAAGCGCCGTCGAAGCGATCATCAGCAGGAAGCCCCTTTTCATGGCGACTTGCCTCGCATCCGATCGATCCGTCGTCAATATGCGCGTGTTCATCGCACTTTCTCGCTTTCCTCAGGCTGAACGGTTTTCTTTGCGGCCTCAGCGTCGCGCTGCTGCTTGAGCGCGCCCTGCACGAGCCCGCGCGGATCGTTGATCGACTGCGCCGAATTGACCAACGATCGGAACGGCGCCGCGATCGTGATGTTGAACTTGAACGGCAGCCCGACCAGCCCACCGAGCAGCCCCTTGCGCACCGCCACCGGCGCCTCGTTGGTGCCGGTAAAGATCACCCTGCTGACGATCTCGCCGTCGAGCGACCCGTTGAGTTCGATCGCGAGGTTGCGGTAACGCACCGACTTCAGCGCATCGAACGCCATATTGCCGAAGCGGCCGAGCTTCTCGTTGCTGATCTCGCCCACATAAGCGAGCGTGCCCCCGGCCTCGCGGACCACCAGCCGGCCATTCTCGATCCGCCCCCCCTGGGCATCGAAGACCATCGGCACGGTGCCATCGAAATGGCCGGTGACGGCGATGTTCTTGAATTCGAACTGCTCCACGAACAGCGCGGCATCCATGCCCGCTACGCGGAAGGTGAAGCGCCGCTCGCTAGGCCTGCCGAAATCGAGCAGGGTCGGCTCGATCAGCAATTCCCCGCCCGAGAAAGGCCAGTGCCCATCCTCGATCCGGACCATCTGGTCTGCCAGAAGCTGATAGTGGATAACACCGTTCTCGACGCTGACGCCGGGATTGACCGATGCTAGCGTGACGGTCTGGCTGGGCGGCGTTTGCAGGCCTAGCAGGTCGGAGAAATGGATTTTGCCCGATAGGCCAGTGACGGGACCGAACGCGGCGGCCAGGTTCGTGGACTCGGTGGAGAAATCGCCAATGCTGCGCACCCCGCGATGATCCCAGTCGATCCGGCCCGAGCCGGCGACGACCCCCTCGACATTGGCGATCACACCAAGCGTCAGGCGAGTGAGCATCTCGGGCTGGAAGCCGCTCGCGAAGCGGATGCCGGGCACGTCAAGGACCGCATAACCTGCTCTGTTGCCCAAATTGTGCGCCAGCGTGACGCTGGTTATCGTCTGCTCCGCGTGGGGATGATGCAACGTCGCATGGCCCCGGATGACGCCGTCGCGCAGCGTGAGCGCCACGTCTCGGCTGACGAGTTGATTGAAGCGCGGATCCGGCGCGGCATCGTCGAGCGAGAGCTGCCCGTTCAGGCCCAGCACGGCATTGGCCAGCATCCAGCGGCCAGACCCTTGCGAAACGAGCAGCGGCACCGCGCCGATCTTGCCGGCCGCACCCGCGAGGGTGCCCGCGAGACCCGCTGAGGTGGTCTGACCCTCAAGCCGGGCAACATCGAGGCGGGTGGGATCGCTCCCCGTCCCCAGCCGCACGGCGAGACCGTCGATGGTGAAACCGGGCTTTGCAACGGCAGCCGTGAACCGCCTTGCCGACATCAGCAGCGGCGAACTTCCGATCGTGCCGCTGAGCTTCGGTCCGGAGATCGAGGCGCCGCCGGCCATGCCGCCATTGGCGCTTCGCGCGAACACCGCACCGCCTACCGGGCAGACCGGGAACCGCGTCTGGCCGAACCGCGTTCCGGCGAGCGCCAGCTCGGCAAATCCGAACTGGAAGCAGGACGGATTGATCACGATCCCACGCGGACTGATCCGCCCCCGCAGCGGCACGTCGAGACCACGCACCCGCCCGTCGGCCAGGGGACCGTCCATGCGCACTCGCGTCTCGAAACCATCCCGATCAAAGCTGAGCGGCTCCATCGCCAGCCGCGCACCGGGGACGACAAAGGGCTCCATCGAATATTTGCCTTCAACGGCGCCTTCCGTGTGGCGGACGCGCAAAACGGCTTCGGGGAACCCTCCGCCCGACAGCGAGACTTTGCCGTCAGCGATCAACCGGTTTTGCGGCCAGCGCCAGCCGACGCCCCCCTCTCCGCTCGCCGAAAGCTCAAGTCGCGCACCGCTGCTGCTCTGCAAGGTCATCGGGGCGATATGGAGCGTGCGCCCGTCACGGGCCGATGCAAGATGCAGCGATGCATCCACATCGAGATGTTCGGTCGCCGCGCCAAGCGCGCGCCGCAGCGCTGGCATGATCGGCGCCACCGGCGTGCCTTCGAAACCCGGCAGATTACGCTCGATGCCGCCGAGCCTGACCTTCTCCAGCGCGACCGTCACCCGTCCGTCATTGTCCTTCGCGCTGCCCCGGAAGCTGACCCGTCCTTTCAGCGAGGCTGCGCCGTAAGCGCCACTCACAATGTTCCCCGCCGCGATTGCCGCGCCGCCGCGCCAGCGATCGTGCGAGGGATTGAACGCGATGTCGACGGCCGCTCTCGGGTTTTCGATCGTGCCGTTACCGCAGGCCAGCCGTGCCGCCCTGACCGGGCCGTCCGTGGAAGGCTGGCGGTCGACGACGGCGATGTGCAGCAACGCCGCCGGACGATCGATCGTGCAGCCCGCATTTTCCAGTCGGCGCGCCACGACCGCCAACCGGCCGATGAAGCCGTCGGTCAGGCTGCCGCTCCCCTCCAGCGCCAGCCCCACCGAACCGAACGGCGTTTCAAGCCGCATACGCGCGTCATCGAGCGTCAGGTCGATATCGGGAAGCGCAAAGGGCGCGCCAGAAGGCTTGGGCATCAGCCGATCGATCCCGCCCAGCGAGAGCCGGCCGTCAATTACCCGCCCCCGCATCCTCACGCCTTTTGCTCGCACCATGCGCAATGTCGGGAAAACGCCGGAAAAGCCGAAGCCGACCTCCGCCCATTCGGCGGTCAGGTCCGGTGAGCGCGGATCGCCAATGACGATGTTTTCCAGCCGCTGCGTGCGGAACCCGAAGCGCGTGATCGCGTAACGTCCCTGGACGCCACGCTGCTGCAGCGCATCGTCGATATAGTTGCGCGCGATCGGCTTGCGCGCTGACCAGATCGCGAGGAGGACAAGCCCCAGCACGGCCAGCAGGAGCAGGAATATGGGAAGCTTGCGTCGCCGTGCGCTGCCTTCCCCGCCCTCCTCAAACTCCTGTTCGTCCAATATGGCACCCTCCGCCGGCCGCACACATGTCAGTCAATGCCCGTTATGCGCCGGAGTTCAAGCATCCAAAGCTGCCCGACACGCTTTATCGCTTCAAAGCGCCCATTCGCTCCCTTAAACGCCGTTCGATGAACGAGGACGATATCGACGCCAAGGGCCATCGCGAGCGGCTGCGCAAGCGGTTGCTGGAGCATGGGCCGGACGCTCTGCTCGACCATGAAGTTGTCGAATTCCTGCTCACGCTCGTCATCCCCCGCATCGACACCAAGCCCCGCGCCAAGGAAATGATCAAGGAATTCGGCGGAATCGGCGCTCTGCTCGCCGCTGACGGCGAGACCCTGATCCGCGCCGGCCTGAGCGAGCGCGAGGCAAGCGCCATCAAGATCGCGGAGGCCAGTGCGCTCCGCATGCTCAAGTCCGAGATCATCGATCGCCCCGTACTGAGCGGCTGGCAGGCGCTGGTCGACTATCTGACCGCCGACATGGCGCATCGCGATATCGAGCGCGTGCGTGTGCTGCACCTCAACGGCAAGAATGCGCTGATCCGGGACGAACTGGTGAGCGAGGGATCGATCGACCAGGCCGCCGTCTATGTGCGCGAGGTGATCAAACGCGCATTAGCCCTGGGTTCGGCATCGCTGATCCTCGTCCATAACCATCCCAGCGGCGATCCCGCGCCAAGCCGTCAGGATATCGAGCTGACGCGGCAGATCTCGGCCGCCGGCAAGCCGCTCGGGATCGTCGTCCACGACCACATCGTGATCGGGCGCGGCAGCCACAGCAGCTTGCGCGCGATGGGCTTGATATAACGCGCGCAAGGCGAGCTGCGGTTTCGCAAAACGAAAAAAGGGAGCCGGAAACCGGCTCCCTTCCCTTGAGTGCGACCCGTCGGGTTCAGCCCGCGAGATAAGTTCGCAATTCGTCTTGCGAGATCGCACGATCCTTGTTGGTGTCGGCTTTCGAAAATTCGGCGGCCGTGGCATTCAGTACCTTTGTGGAGGGCAGATTTGCCTGGCGGCTCTGGCGGCTCTTCTCGATCTGGGCACTCATATCGTTGCCCTGTGCCGCAAGAACCCAGGTGCCGAATTCGAGCGGGGTGAGCTGCCCTTTGCCCTCGGCATCATATTTGCTCCAGTTCTGCGCGATCATTTGGTCGGCCGCCTGCGCCTTCGCGGGATCGACCGCGGCGGGAGCAGCGGTGCCCGCCGCGGTTTGCGCGTCGGGGGTCGCGGGAGCCGCGGGCGTCGGAGCGGCTGCGGCGGACGCCGCATCGCTCGCTGGCGGGGTCGCGGCCATGTCCGACGTCGTGCTCGGCGAGGTCGCGGCGGTGCTGTCTGTCGGCGTTCCGCTCGTCGCGCCAGCCGCGGCATCGGGGGTCGTTGTCGCGGCCTGCCCCGTGGAGGCGTTCGCGTCGGTGCTTGTCGTGGCGCCGGCTGCGGTGGAATTGGGCTCGGCGGGTGATGCCGCCTGCTGCGCGATGGCGCCGGTTGCGAACGCGAGCGCGGCCGCGCTGGCCATCATCATGTGACGTTTCATCGGAAATCCTCCTCATGATCCCGAGATTGAATCGGGTCATGGTCGAAACGCCGGTCGCGAAGCGCCGTTTCCGCTCCGTTACAAGGAGTCCGTCAGTCGAGGCATGCACACGACGAGCCGACCCGATCGCCATCGTTGATGGCCGCTTCCCGCTCTGCTACCCGCCGGCCGTCAATTGCTCATCGATCCAGCAGGAAAGCTTCTATGGTCCCCCGCTACTCACGGCCGGAAATGGTGTCGATCTGGGAGCCCGAATCGAAGTTCCGCATCTGGTTCGAGATCGAGGCCCACGCCACCGACGCGCTGGCCGAACTGGGTGTGGTCCCCAAGGACGCGGCCAAGGCGCTGTGGGACTGGTGGGCCACCAATCCGAAGATCGACGTTCCCGCGATCGATGCGATCGAGGCCGTCACCAAACATGACGTGATCGCGTTCCTGACGTGGGTCGCTGAGAATGTTGGCGATCAGGCGCGCTTCATGCACCAGGGCATGACCAGTTCCGATGTCTTGGACACATGCCTCGCCGTGCAGCTTGCGCGCGCCTCGGACATCCTGCTGGCCGATCTCGACCGGCTGCTCGACGTCATCAAGCGCCGCGCGATGGAGCACAAGTTCACGCCCACGATCGGCCGCAGCCACGGCATCCACGCCGAACCCGTCACCTTCGGCCTGAAGCTGGCCCAGGCCTATGCCGAATTCGCCCGCAACCGCGCGCGGCTGGCGGCGGCGCGCGCGGATATCGCTACCTGCGCCATCTCGGGCGCGGTCGGAACCTTCGCCAATATCGACCCGCGCGTCGAGGCGCATGTCGCTGAAAAGCTTGGTCTCGCGATCGAGCCGGTTTCGACCCAGGTCATTCCGCGCGACCGCCACGCGATGTTCTTCGCGACGCTTGGCGTGATCGCCTCCTCGATCGAACGGCTGGCGACTGAAGTCCGGCACCTGCAACGAACCGAGGTACTCGAGGCCGAGGAATATTTCTCACCGGGCCAGAAGGGCTCCTCGGCGATGCCGCACAAGCGCAATCCCGTGCTGACCGAAAACCTCACCGGCCTCGCCCGCATGGTGCGCGGCTATGTCACCCCCGCGCTCGAGAATGTCGCTTTGTGGCACGAGCGCGACATCAGCCACAGCTCGGTCGAGCGCTATATCGGGCCGGATGCCACGATCACCCTCGATTTCGCGCTCAATCGCCTGACCGGGGTGATTGACAAGCTTCTCGTCTATCCCGAGCGCATGCTCAAAAATCTGAACAAGATGGGCGGGCTGGTGCACTCTCAGCGCGTTCTGCTTGCGCTAACGCAGGCGGGAATCAGCCGCGAGGACAGCTATCGCCTCGTCCAGCGCAACGCGATGAAGGTCTGGGAATCCGATGGCGCGCTCTCCCTGCTCGATCTGCTCAAAGCCGATCGTGAAGTGACCGTGGCCCTATCACCGGCAGAGATCGAGGAAAAGTTCGACCTCGACTATCATTTCAAGCATGTCGAGACGATTTTCGATCGCGTCTTCGGATAAGCGCGCGCACGCCCATCGGCGCGCGTAGACCTCCCCTCTCTCACACCATCAGACCGCGGGCACCCCGTGCCTGCGCAGCAGCGTCCAAATATGCTGCAATTGCGTAAAAATCACCGCTCATCCCTTGGCCCAACTCCCGGCCCGATCGTCCTCCATATCGATAAAGTATAATTTTTACAGATATATGATTATAATTGCATATTTTGCAACCTTGATGAACGGTTTTGAAATTGCGTTAAACCGATTCCGTAGACATATGTGCAGTGCACAATGAGTGCGGATGGCGATAGCCATAAAGGAGTGAAGACCATGCAGGCGCTCGAACAGGCCGGAAATGCCTTTGTCGCGATGGCCGCCCAGTTCCTGGTCTTGGGGGTTTTACTGACCTTCTAAGGGCAGAGGACGCTCCGCTCAGCCGCCACTAATCGGCGGCCGGGCGGAGGGGCTGTCGTGCAGCGACAGTCAACTATTCCAGATATCCTTGAGCTTCCCGAAGAACCCCTCTTCGGAGTCAGACTGTCGCGCTTCCAGATCGCGAAGTTCCTCCAGCAGCTCGCGCTGACGCGCGCTGAGCTTCGAGGGAGTTTCCACGTCGATCTGGACGACCAGATCGCCCTGCCCACGCCCATTGAGCACCGGCATGCCCGCACCGCGCTGACGGAGCTGCGTGCCTGACTGAATTCCCGAGGGGATACGAAGATCGATCGCCTGGCCATCGATCCCCGGCACCTGAATGGTTCCGCCCAGCGCAGCCGTTGCGAAGCTGATCGGCGCGCGCGCGAACAGCGTCGTGCCCTCGCGCTGGAATTGCGGATGCCGCGCGACGTGCACGAAGATGTAAAGGTCGCCCGGAGGCGCGCCGCGCGCACCCGCCTCACCCTCGTTCGAGATGCGGATGCGGGTGCCGTCGTCGACGCCCGCGGGCACCTTCACGTTCAGCGTGCGCTCGCGATCGATCCGCCCTTCGCCGCGGCAGGAACCGCAGGGGTCGCTGATCGTCTCGCCGCGCCCGTGGCAGGTGGGGCAGGTCCGCTCCACCACGAAGAAGCCCTGTTGCGCGCGGACCTTGCCGTGGCCGGCGCAGGTGTTGCACGCCTTCGTGCCCGTCCCCGGCTTGGCGCCTGCACCGTTACAGGCCTCGCAGGTCATGGCGACATCGAAGCTGATGGTCGCTTCCTTGCCTGAAAAAGCCTCCTCGAGCGAGATTTCGAGATCGTAGCGCAGGTCCGCGCCGCGCTGGACGCGCTGGCGCCCGCCACCGCGTCCGCCGCCCATGAACTCGCCGAAGATATTCTCGAAGATGTCCGAAAAACCGTCGAAGCCCTGGCTGCCACCATTTTGGCCGAACCCGCCATTCTGGAAAGCCGCCTTGCCGAAGCGGTCATAGGCCGCGCGCTTCTGCGGATCCTTCAGGCAATCATAAGCCTCGCTGATCGCCTTGAACTTTTCCTCGGATACGGTGCAGCCGGGGTTGCGATCGGGGTGACATTCCATCGCGAGCCGGCGATAGGAGGACTTGATCGTTTTGTCGTCAGCCGTGCGCTCGACCTGAAGCAGCTCATAATAGTCAGTGTCGACGCTCATTCAGCCCCCCGGCCCATTACAACCTCATCCGTCATGCCAGCGAAGGCTGGCATCCATCTCTCGGACGGCTCGCGTTGATGGAGAGATGGACTCCAGCCTACGCTGGGGTGACGGATTGGTACCATGACTTACGCCTTGTTGTCGTCCACTTCCGAGAATTCGGCGTCGACGACATCGTCGCCCTGGCCGCCCTCGGAGCCCTGCGCCGCGCCGGCTTCGCCGCCCGCGTTCGCCGCCTGCTCCTTCTCGTAGATCGCCTGGCCAAGCTTCATCGCCACCTGCGCCAGCGCCTGTGCCTTCTCGGTCATGGCATCGGCATCGCCGCCCTCCACCGCCGTCTTGGCGGCCGCGATGGCGTCCTCGATCTCGGTCTTGAGACCGCTATCAACCTTGTCGCCATGCTCCTGGAGCTGGCGCTCGGTGGTGTGGATCAGGCTCTCGGCATTGTTCTTCGCTTCGGCTGCGGCACGCCGCTTCTTGTCCTCCTCCGCGAACTTCTCGGCATCCTTGACCATCTGGTCGATGTCGGCGTCGCTGAGACCGCCCGAAGCCTGGATCTTGATCTGCTGCTCCTTGCCGGTGCCCTTGTCCTTGGCGGTGACATGCACGATACCGTTGGCGTCGATATCGAAGATGACCTCGATCTGCGGCACGCCGCGCGGCGCCGGGGGAATGCCGATCAGGTCGAACTGGCCGAGCAGCTTGTTGTCCGCCGCCATCTCCCGCTCGCCCTGGAAGACGCGGATCGTCACCGCGTTCTGATTGTCCTCGGCGGTCGAATAGACCTGGCTCTTCTTGGTCGGGATCGTCGTGTTGCGGTCGATCATCCGGGTGAACACGCCGCCCAGCGTCTCGATGCCCAGCGACAGCGGGGTCACGTCGAGCAGCAGCACGTCCTTGACGTCGCCCTGCAGCACGCCCGCCTGGATGGCGGCGCCCATGGCGACGACCTCGTCCGGGTTCACGCCCGTGTGCGGCTCCTTGCCGAAGAAATTCTTCACCGCCTCGCGCACCTTGGGCATGCGGGTCATGCCGCCGACGAGAACGACTTCGGAGATGTCACCGGTCTTGTGGCCGGCATCGGCGAGTGCCTTGCGGCATGGCTCCAGAGTGCGCTGGATCAGTGCTTCGACGAGCCGCTCCAGATCGGCACGCGTAATCGTCTTGACGAGGTGCTTCGGCCCGTTCTGGTCGGCCGTGATGAAGGGCAGGTTGACCTCGGTCGTCTGCGCCGAGGAAAGCTCGATCTTGGCCTTTTCGGCGGCTTCCTTGAGCCGCTGCAGCGCGAGGCGATCGTTGCGCAGATCGATGCCCTCGGCTTTCTTGAACTCGTCGGCCAGATACTCGACCACCTTCGCGTCGAAATCCTCGCCGCCGAGGAAGGTGTCGCCATTGGTCGATTTCACCTCGAAGACGCCGTCGCCGATCTCGAGGATCGAGATGTCGAAGGTGCCGCCGCCAAGGTCATAGACCGCGATCGTCTTGCCGTCCTGCTTCTCGAGCCCGTAGGCGAGCGCGGCGGCGGTCGGCTCGTTGATGATGCGGAGCACTTCGAGGCCCGCGATCCTGCCGGCATCCTTGGTCGCCTGGCGCTGGGCGTCGTTGAAATAGGCCGGAACCGTGATAACGGCCTGCGTCACCGTCTCGCCAAGATAGCTCTCGGCGGTTTCCTTCATCTTCTGGAGGATGAACGCCGAGACCTGCGACGGCGAATAATCCTCGCCGCCCGCCTTCACCCAGGCGTCGCCATTGGCGCCCTTGGTGATCGTGTAGGGGACGAGTTCCATGTCCTTCTTGGTCATCGGATCGTCGAAGCGGCGGCCGATGAGGCGCTTGACCGCGAACACCGTATTGTCCGGGTTGGTGACCGCCTGGCGCTTGGCCGGCTGGCCGACGAGACGCTCGCCATCCTTGGTGAATGCGACGATCGACGGCGTCGTGCGCGCGCCTTCCGCATTTTCGATGACCTTGGGCTTGCTGCCCTCCATGACGGCAACGCAGCTATTCGTCGTGCCGAGGTCGATACCGATAACCTTAGCCATGATCTAACCTTCCTATCCCCATTCGTTCCCGCCCGGACGCCCCCAGGCAACGAGGCGAGCATCCGGCATGCGGGGTTGCAACATGTGGGCGCGATATAGGGGTCGTTTCGGTTGCTGCAAGACGGCGTGGCGGTTAATGCGCTCCCGAAAAGGAAAACGCCATGAACCGCCCCCTCCTCGCGCTTGTTTCGTTAACCATGTTGGCCGCCTGCAAGGCCGAGCAGGCCGCCCCTCTGCTCCCCCAAGCGGTGAGCGTGAGCGACGCCGTCGTCCGCCTTGCGGCCGTGGAAGGGCGCCCGTCGGCGGGCTATTTCACCCTCCACGGCGGCAAGGCGCCGGATCGCCTCGAATCCATATCGAGCCCCAGGGCGGCGACCATCGAGCTTCACGAAAGCATGGAGCATGACGGCATGATGAAAATGGCCCCGCTCACCGGCGTCGACGTGCCGGCCGGCAGCGAGGTCGCCTTCAAGCCGGGCGGCAACCACGCCATGCTGTTCGGCGTCGATCCGGCCGTCAAACCCGGCACGACCCTCCCGCTGCACCTAACCTTCCAGAGCGGCACCACCCTCGATACCGAAGCTAGGGCCATCGCGGCGGGGGACGACATGCCGATGGGTTCGATGGAGCATGAGAGCCACTGAGCCCCGCCATCTCCCAACTCCCTGTCATTCCCGCGAAGGCGGGAAACGCAGTTCAGCGCAGCTAGGGTCCGGACCCAATAACCGGATTCCTTCCGCGACAGAATTGTGATTCATTGCCTCTGTGGGGAGGCAGTGAGATGTCTGATTTCTTTTGGTTTTCCGATGCGCAGTGGGAGCGGATTG
>Ga0081455_10001022_pt1 | contig 35293 bp, 26 predicted proteins | sample TabmetS3T2R1_FD_70207 | JGI IMG/M metagenome (GOLD analysis project Ga0081455, IMG submission 70207) | Tabebuia heterophylla rhizosphere microbial communities from the University of Puerto Rico - S3T2R1 | ecosystem: Host-associated > Plants > Roots > Rhizosphere ...
GCGTCAAGGCGGAGTTGAAGGCGCTGCCGGCGGCAAGTGGTTCCTCCGTCGCGACGCCGGGTCTCTCCCGGGCCTCACACGAAGTCCTTCAGCGCGCACAAGACCTCGCTTCACAGATTGGCGACGAGTTCGTCTCGAGCGAACATCTGGTGGTCGGCGTGGCGACGGTCGATTCTGCGGCCGGCAAGGTCCTCACGTCCGCCGGAGCCACCGCCGACTCGCTTCAGGCCGCATTCACGGCGGTGCGTGGTGCGTCGCGGGTGACCAGCCAGGACGCCGAAGACACCTACCAAGCCCTGGAGAAGTACGGTGTCGATCTCACCGCCATCGCTCGCGAAGGCAAGCTCGACCCCGTCATCGGGCGAGACAGCGAAATCCGTCGTGTGGTGCAAGTCCTCAGCCGACGCACCAAGAACAACCCCGTGCTCATCGGTGAACCCGGCGTCGGCAAGACGGCCGTCGTTGAGGGCCTGGCCCAGCGCATTGTCGCCGGAGATGTGCCCGAGTCCTTGAAGGGACGTCGACTCATTTCGCTGGACCTCGGTGGCATGGTTGCGGGCGCGAAGTACCGGGGCGAGTTCGAGGAGCGGCTCAAGGCAGTGCTCGCCGAAATCAAGGCGTCCGAGGGCCAGATCATCACCTTCATCGACGAGCTGCACACGGTTGTGGGCGCGGGAGCCGGGGGCGACAGCGCCATCGACGCCGGCAACATGCTCAAGCCGATGCTCGCCCGAGGCGAACTGCGGATGATCGGCGCGACGACGCTCGATGAGTATCGCGAACGCATCGAGAAGGATCCGGCTCTCGAGCGGCGTTTCCAGCAGGTGTTCGTTGGCGAGCCGTCCGTCGAAGACACGATCGCGATCCTGCGCGGCCTCAAGGAGCGCTACGAGGCGCACCACAAGGTGTCGATCTCGGACGCCTCGCTGGTGGCTGCCGCGACACTGTCCGACCGTTACATCTCCGGACGTCAATTGCCCGACAAGGCGATCGATCTCGTCGACGAGGCATCCAGCCGGCTGCGTATGGAGATCGACTCAAGCCCGGTCGAAATCGACGAACTGCGCCGCGCGGTCGATCGGCTGAAGATGGAAGAGCTCCACCTGGCCAAGGAGGACGACGATGCCAGCAAAGAGCGCCTTGAGAAGTTGCGAGTCGAACTCGCCGACAAGTCCGAGACGTTGCGCGCGCTGGAGCAGCGGTGGGAGGCCGAGAAGCAGAGTCTGAACGCCGTCGGCGAGATCAAGGAGCGCATCGACGAAGCCCGCATCGCTGCCGAGCGCGCCCAGCGCGAAGGCGATCTCGAGACATCCAGTCGCCTCCTTTACGCCGAGATTCCGGCAATGGAAGCCGCCTTGGCCGATGCCCAGGCTGCCGAGCCAGCGGGTGCCGAAGCGGGTGGCGAATCCGATCTGATGGTCCATGAGGAGGTCACTGCCGATGACATTGCTGAGGTGGTGGCGTCCTGGACCGGCATCCCGACTGGTCGCCTGCTCGAAGGCGAAACGGGCAAGCTCCTCCGGATGGAGGAGGAGCTGGGGCGGCGACTGATCGGTCAGGACGCCGCGGTGCGGGCTGTCTCCGATGCCGTGCGCCGATCGCGGGCCGGCATCAGCGACCCTGATCGACCGACGGGCTCGTTCCTGTTCCTCGGTCCGACCGGTGTGGGCAAGACCGAACTGGCCAAGACGCTCGCGGAGTTCCTGTTCGACGACGAGCGCGCCATCGTTCGCATCGACATGAGCGAGTACTCCGAGAAGCACAGCGTCGCGCGGCTCGTCGGCGCCCCTCCCGGCTACGTCGGTTACGAAGAGGGGGGCCAACTGACCGAGGCAGTGCGACGTCGGCCGTATTCCGTACTCCTGCTGGACGAGGTCGAGAAGGCGCATCCAGAGGTCTTCGACATTCTGTTGCAGGTGCTCGACGACGGTCGCCTGACCGACGGCCAAGGCCGGACGGTTGACTTCCGAAACGTCATCTTGGTCCTCACGTCCAACCTCGGGTCGGCTTTCCTGGCCGATCCGGAACTCGACGAGAAGGCCAAGCGGGATGCGGTCATGGACATCGTCAAGGTGTCCTTCAAACCCGAGTTCCTCAACCGACTCGACGAGGTCGTCATGTTCGAGGCGCTCACGACGGCCGAGCTCACGCAGATCGTCGACCTGCAGTTGGCCTCGCTCGCCAAGCGTCTCGACGCGCGCCGCATAACGCTCGACGTGTCCGAGGCGGCAAAGGAATGGCTTGCGATGACCGGATGGGATCCGGCCTACGGCGCGCGTCCTCTACGGCGACTCGTGCAGCAGTCGATCGGGGACCGCTTGGCCAAAGAGTTGCTGTCGGGCGAGGTGCGCGACGGCGACACCGTGAAGGTCGACCTCGACGCCGAGCGCGACGAACTGACGGTCACGCCGGCGTAAGGGCCGCTTGCCCGGCTATCCGGCGATCAGCTGGATGCCGTGAAGGTTCTCGCAACCGCAATCTGGATGTCGGCGCCTGCCGGCAGTCCAAGCGTCTTGGTCGAGAGGATCACGCGAACGCCGATGATCTGACTGAAGCCGGGTTGGCTCACCTGCTCGTTGACCGTGATGCGTCCGAGCCCGGCAACGCTGATCCGGGTGTTCGGCTTGACGTCGGCCGGAATGGTCTTGCCCATGATCTTGAGCCGCAAGAACTCCAACTTCTGCTCCTCGACGTGGCCGCTCGACGACTTCGCGACGTGCGACTTCACGTTGATCGCATCGGCTGTGATTCGCCCGCCGAGCACATTGACGCGCGCCGTCTGGTTCTCGGCGTAGGCATCTGACTTGCCGACGTCGGAGAGACCGCTGACCCGGCTCTCAATGGCGCCGATCTTCACCAAGCCCTGTGGCACGTCGACATTGGCGGTGCTGTTCGTGAGGAACTTGCCGCCCGTGCCGTACGACGGGATCGACACGAATGCCGTCGGTGGCACGGCCACGCGAGCATCGGACGCCGCGACCTTGACCGCCGTTCCGTAGGAGAAGCCGCCGACTGCGATCGAGTTGTTCAATGCGCCATTGAGGATGTTGATCGAGCTGGTGGCCACCTTGATTGTCGATCCGACCTTGGCGCCGGCGACATCCTTGAGCAGAGTCACGCGGAGCGCGGTGACCTTGGTCGCGATACCAGAACTGCCTGCATTGGATTTCTGCTCATTGATGACTACTTCGGCGAGGCCCGGGATTTCAACCTTCGTGTTCGGGTCAGCCGAGAGCGGATACGCCTTGCCATCGATGGTCAGCGATGCCAACTGGGAATTGAGCACGCTGCTGAAGCCAGATGGCGTGGCCCGCGCGATGTTCGTGACCTCGACAGCGCCGATCTTGATGGCGCCATTGAGCAGGTCGACACTGGCGATTCTTGCCTTGGACGTGATCTGCAGACCATCGCTGCCAAAGGGCGAAGCGGCCTGGGAAGAACTGATGCCTCCGACGTTGAGCAGGCCGGGGACAGAGGTCCTCGCGACGTCGTTGGATTTCGATCCGGTGAACGCCGTGCCGGCGAGGGTGGACGCGCCAGTCAGGTCGGTGCTGACCGTCGTCCCGATCAGGTTCGCCTGGGTCCCGCCCGAAGTCGAGAAGTACGTCCAGATCGGGGGCGAATCCGCGGAAACGGCTGGAAGCGCTCCGGCGAGAACCAGCAGCGCGGCGAAAATGCCCGTGAGAATTGCGGATGTGGAAATGGTGCGTCGCATGGTGACACTCCAGAATTAGATCAATCGCAGAGCCCTCTAGGGCTCCTCGAAGCGGGGGTTATGTTGCACAATGCCACCGATTTCTGGCTGGCACCAGTACCAAGACCGTGTGAATTGTGACCGGCCGGGCCATCCGGCTCAGTCCGGTAAACGGGCTGTGATGGGATGAGGGCATGAGCGCTGATCAAGCCTCGCCGAAGTCGCCGCGTCCGAGCATCGTGACGCTGTCGTGCGTCTTCATCGCCGTCACGGCATTTCTGACGCTGACAGAGCTCGTCACGGCGCTCATGGACTGGGGCACGGTCGACATGCAAAAGGCGATCGCGCCGGCCCTTCGCCAATTGCAGGCCAACGGCGTCGATGTCGCAATGACCGGATTGCTCCGCATCCTGCATGGGGTCGCGCTGGCCATGGTGCTCTTCGTCGTGTCGATGATGGTCTTCGCCATCTATGCCCTTCGTGGCGATCGGGTTTCGCGAGTGTTCGCGAGCGTCTTCGCCGCCATTGCCGGCATGATGTCGCTGCCAGCCGGGACATTCGGTGTCCTGCAGGCGGCCATGCTCCTCCTCGCTGCAGGCGCTCTGTGGTCGACCGACGCTCGTCGCTGGTACGCCGGTGAAGCCCCGCCGTCGGCCCCCGCCTTGTCGCCGGCGACGGCGTCAGCGGCGTCAACTGGGCTTCCGCCTCCACCAGTGCCGGTGCGACCTGCTTCGGTCTTGACCGCCAGCTTGGTCACCATCCTCGGCTCGCTTGCAGCGGGAGCATTCGCCACGATCTATCTGGTCGTCTACACCTTCGCTCGTCGCGCCTACATGGAGGCGATCAACAGCGGACCGTTCGGCGACATGGTCAAGCCGGACGATGTGCAGTTGATGATGCAGGTGATGCTCTGGGCGTCGGTGATGATCCTGCCGATCGCGCTGGCCGGGGTGTTGGGCGCGGCAGCGCTGCTCGCTCGCCGACGCATCGGGCGCACCGCGACGCTGGCGTGGGCATGGGCCACGGCCATCATCGGCTTGATGCTCCTTCCCATCGGTCTGCTGGCCACGGCCGGCGCGGGCTGGGTGATTGCACTCCTGCGACGCGACGACGCACGCGCCTGGACGCCGTAACGCCGATTCGGATTGGCTGCAAGCGCCGGATGGCGCTCATTCAATCGCGATAGCATCTCGGCCATGTCGCAGACGCCTGTCTCCCGCGAGCGGGAGGTACCCACCGTGCCGAACAAGCGCCCTCACGTGGTTGTCGTTGGCGGAGGATTCGGCGGCTTGGCTGCGGTCCGTAGCCTGCGCAAGGCCGACGTCGACATCACGCTCGTCGACCGGCATACCTACAACACCTTCAGCCCGCTTCTCTACCAAGTCGCCACGGCCAGCCTGAACCCCGGCGACATCACCTGGTTCCTGCGCGCCGTGCGGTCACGACAGTCGAACGTGCGGTTCGTCAAGGGAATCGTCGTCGGCATCGACCACGACGCGAAGACCCTCGCCTTGTTCGGCGACGTCTCGATGACCTACGACTATCTGATTCTCGCCAACGGAGTCACGGCCAACTTCTTCGGAACCCCGGGTGCCGAGGAGTACGCCATCCCGCTCTACAAGCGATCACAGGCGCTGCAGGTGCGCGACCGTATGTTCGAGGATCTCGAAGAGTTCGCGATCAACGGTCAGGACAGCGACCTGCGCATCGTCGTCGTCGGCGGCGGACCGACGGGAGTCGAGACGGCTGGTGCGTTCGCCGAGTTCCGCAACCTCGACATGCCGACGACCTATCCCGAACTCGATCGGAGCCGGATCCACATCACGTTGATCGAGATGGCCCCGCACGTGCTCGCCCCGTTCAACGAGAAGTTGCGTGTCTACGCTCGCAACTCGCTGGAGAAGCGCGGAGTAGACCTGCGGTTCAACACGGCGGTCAAGGAAGTCCGCCCCGACGGCGTACTCGTGGAGAAGGACGGTGCCGAAGAGTTTCTCGAAACCGGCATCGTCGTCTGGGCGACCGGCGTCACCGCCCATCCGACCGTCCTGGACTGGAATGTCCCGCAAGGTCGCGGCGGACGCATCGAGGTCGACGAGCACCAGCAGGTCATCGGCCTGGAGAAGACATACGCCATCGGCGACATCTCGATCGGGCCCGATGCCCTGCCTCAGCTGGCGCAGCCGGCGCTGCAGGGGGGCAAGCACGTCGCCAAACACATTCGCGCCGGAATGAAGGGCAAGACCATCAAGCCCTTCAAGTACACCGACAAGGGCACGATGGCGACGATCGGAAAATCGTCGGCTGTCGCGAGCATCACGCACATGCCCGACATGACTGGTTTCCTGGCGTGGATCATCTGGGTTGCGCTGCACATCGCCACGCTGCTCGGCAACCGCAACCGGTTCGCCACGCTGATCAACCTCAGCAGCAAGTACTTGTTCAGCGGCAGCCACAACGCGATCGTCGGTGAAACGCCATACATCGTGGCCAAGCACCGGATGGAGCTGACGCCGCATGAGAAGGAAGAGGCTGAAGCTCGCGTCCTGGAGCGGCGGGGAGAAACGCGAAAGCAGCCGACCGCGTCAGAAACCGCCGAACTGGCCGCCGAGTTCGACGAGTAGGCGCCGGGGTCTCGATACGCCCGCTGCGCGGGCTACTCGACCACCGGTGTGCTGTGCGGGCTACTCGACCGGCGGCGCAAGGCTGACGGCGCGGGCCTCGTGGAAGTCGGACGTGGCCAAGATTGCGTCGAGAACGAACTGTGGAACCGTCGCGTCAGTGGTGACGAGCAGGACGGCGTCGGTGCTCTCGTCGGGCCGACGTCCGACGGCAGCCGAGACGATGTTGATGCCGGCATCGCCCAGAGCCGTGCCGAGCCGGCCGAGCATCCCGGGCTGATCCTTGTAGCGGAAAATCGCCAAGTGCTCATCCAGTTGCACGTTGAAGCGGGCACCCCACGCCTCCAGCAGGTGCGGCCGGTGGTGCTGGCCGAGGACGGTGCCCACGACGCGCGTGGTTGACCCCGCGCTGCTGGACGTCACCCGCACGAGGTCGGTGAAGTCGCGTGCCACGGCGCGGCTGGTGGATGTGATGGTGATGCCGCGTTCGGCCGCGAAGGTGAGAGCGTTGACGTCGTTGACACTCTGGTCGGTGTGTCCGCCAAGAGCGCCCTTGACGACCTGGATGGTCAGGAGCCGCGTATCTCGCTCGGCGACCCGCCCGAGGAACTCGACTTCGAGTCCGTCGATAGCCGAAGTGGGCGCCAAGGCTGCTGCAATGCGCCCGAGCACTGAACTAAGGATCAAGAAGGGCTCCACGGCGGCGAGGTCGTCGGCTTCGATGGCGGGCACATTGACGGCGGTGGTCACGGCTCCACCTGTGAGGGCGGCAACGACCTGCTCGGCAGCTTGGAAGCCGGCACGGTCTGTCGCTTCAGCCGTCGACGCACCGAGATGCGGTGTAACGATCACCTTGGGATGGCCGAAGAGCGGATGGTCGGTGATCGGCTCGCTGCGGAAGACATCAAGCGCCGCACCAGCCACTTTGCCCGATTCGAGCGCCGCCTCAAGGGCATCGTCGACGACCAGCGGACCTCGCGCGACATTGAGGATGCGGACTCCGTCCTTCATCTGCCCAAACGCATCGGCATCCAGGAAGTTCTCGGTTTCTGTCGTCTTGGGCAGGTGCACGGTGATGAAGTCGGCCACGGCGTAGACGTCGGCGGCAGACGCAGCGCGTTCGACGCCGAGTTCGTTGAAGCGCTCTTCGGCCATGTAGGCGTCGAAGGCGACCACACGCATGCCGAAGCCCTTCGCCCGATGCGCGACGAGCTGACCGATGCGTCCGAAACCGAGAATGCCGAGCACCTTGCCCTGCAACTCGACGCCAGTGAATTTGCCGCGGTCCCAGGCGCCGCCGACCAAGGAGGCATGGGCCTGCGGGACGTGGCGAGCCAATGCCAGCAAGAGCGCCATCGTGTGTTCAGCGGCCGTGACGACGTTGGATTGTGGCGCGTTGGCCACGATGATGCCGAGGCGGGTCGCAGCGTCGACGTCGACGTTGTCGACTCCCACGCCGGCGCGGGCCACGACCTTGAGATTGGTCGCCTTGCCGAGCAGGTCGGCGGACAGGTTCGTCGCCGATCGAATGAGGATGCCGTCGTAGCCGCCGATTCGTTCGGCGAGTTCGTCGTTGCTCCAGTCGAATCCGAGGTCGACGTCGAGGCCGGCGTCGCGAAGCAGGTCGACGCCGGACGCCCCGACGTTCTCCTTGACCAGGACCCGCGCCCTGGCCGTCACGCCGTGACCGCCGGATCGTTCGCGATGATCCAGTCGATGCAGGCGGTGAGCGCCTCGACGTCAGCGGGATCAACGGCCGGGAACATGCCGATGCGCAATTGATTGCGGCCAAGTTTGCGGTACGGCTCGGTGTCGACGATGCCGTTGGCCCTCAGCGTCTTGGCGATGGACGCGGCGTCGACAGAATCAGCGAAGTCGATCGTGCCGACGACCAGTGAGCGATGCTCCTCGTCGACGAACGGGCTCGCCACCTCGGACTTGTCTGCCCACCCGTAGAGGTGCGAGGAGGATGCGGTGGTTCGATCGACACAGAACTCGAGCCCGCCGTTGCCGAGCATCCACTCGACCTGTTCAGCGAGCAGGAACAGGGTGCCCAACGCGGGCGTGTTGTACGTCTGGTTGAGTCGCGAGTTGGAGATCGCAGTCATCAGGGCCAGCGACTCCGGGATCCAGCGGCCGTCGTTTGCTCCATCGATCTCATCGGCGCGAGCCAAGGCCGCAGGGCTAAGTGCCGCCAGCCACAAGCCGCCATCGGATCCGAACGACTTCTGTGGAGCGAAGTAGTAGGCGTCGGCGTGTGAGATGTCAACGGGCAAGCCGCCTGCGCCCGACGTTGCATCGATGAGGAGAAGCTGACCGTCGGAACCGGCTGGACGTTGGACGCCGAGCATGGCACCAGTGGAGGTTTCGTTGTGCGCCCACGCGATGGCGTCGACATCGGGGTCGGTTGTCTGTGCTGGGGCAGTGCCCGGATCAGAGCTGACGACGATCGGATCGTCGAGGTGCGGCGCTGACTCGGTGACACTCGCGAACTTGGCCGAGAACTCGCCGAAAGTGAGATGCAGCGCTCGGCGACGGATCAGGCCAGCCGCGGCAACGTCCCAGAAAGCGGTGGAGCCACCGTTTCCCAGGACGATCTCGTAGCCCTCGGGCAGGCTGAACAACTGCGCGAGACCATCGCGGATCCGCCCGACCACATCCTTGACCGGCGCTTGACGATGCGACGTGCCCATCCACGCCTTCAGACCCGGGAACTTGTCGAGCGCTTCCGGCCGCACCTTGGACGGGCCGCAGCCGAAACGTCCGTCGGCGGGCTTGAGGTCAGCAGGAATCTGTGGTGCGTCGGTCACTCGGCCGATGTTAGGGCCCGGCTGCACACTTCGCATTCCGCGGGTTCGGTTTGCCGCTGCTGCGGCAGCGTTCATGCTCGCCATCGGTGGTTGGTTTGCCAGGTTCCGTTGATCTGGAATTCGGTTCGTCCGTCGTGGTTGCGGATTTGGGTGTTTTCGCGGTGGATCCGGTGGTGGTGCCAGGCGCAGAGCAGGGTGCCGTTGTCCAGGGTGGTGGGTCCGTTGTCTCGGGTCCAGTGGTCGAGGTGGTGGGCTTCGCACCATCTTGGTGGCCTGTCGCAGCCGGGGTAGGTGCATCCGTGGTCGCGTTCGGCCAGCGCGATGCGTTGGGCAGGGGTGAAGAGCCGTTGTGATCGTCCCTGGTCGAGCAGGACCGATGGTGTGCCCAGGATTTTGGGGATGATGCCGATTTGGCAGGCCAGGCGTCTGGTTTGGCCGGCTGAGAGTCGGGTTCCGGTGGACAGGGTGCCCGGTGCGGCCTCCTCGATGTCGGTGCAGAGTTGGTCGTAGTCGATGTTGATGGTGACCAGGGCGGGGGTTCCACCCGTGGTGGGGTAGCCGTCGGTGGGCAGGTGTTCGATCCAGGCACAGAATGCCCGCCCGAGGCGTTGGGCAGCAGACAGGTCCTCGCCGGTCGAGTAGCCGCCATCAGGTGGCGTATCGAGACCCAGGTGCCGCCGCCGCGGTGCGGCCACCGCATCGAGGCAGGCTTTGAGCATGTCGGCTTGTGCCTGAGGGATTGTGAATCCGCCGGCTACGAGTCCGTTGCGGGGTTGTCCGATCCACAGTTCGGTGTTCTGCCACGCCCGGGCTTCTTGGAGGGCGAGTTTGGTGTTTTCGTCGCGGTCGGCTTCGGCCTTGTCGGCATACAGGTCGGCGATCCGCAGCACCCGGCGCCGCAGGTCGGCCAACGTGAACATTTTCGCATTCGAGATCAGTCGTGACTCGACCCGGTCGCGGTCAGATCGGCTCAACGCCTCCGGCAGCTCTGTGACCGCGCGGGAGACGATCTCGGCCTGCTCCAACGACAGTTCTCCAGCCGCCAGGGCAGCATCGGTGCGGGTGGCCGTTTGCAGATACCTCGCCGTCCTGACCAGCCAGTCACCAGCTGCCCTGTTGCCCCCGAAATCACCAGCCAACAACGCACCAGTGGAGGTGAACCCGGCCGCCTTGGCGGCCTCTGCTTCTTCGAGCCGGCGCGCCAACGCGACCTTGCGGGAGGCCAGTTGGGCTTCGAGCCGGCCAATGTCGCGCAACATGTGGCGGGCTTGGCCCGGCGAAAGCTGGTCAACGTCAAACGAGACAGCCAAGGCTGACGCGACAGCAGCGACCCAACCGGTTTCCCGCCTGGCTTCCAGTGCCGCCACTGTCAAAGGAATCTCCCGAGATTGCAGTCGTTTTCAACGTCTACAACAAACCTAGACGATCCCACCGACAGCCTCCCAGACCACGAAAACCATCTGTGGACGCCCAAACCGATCCGTGCTGGATGTGGACGACGCGCCGTCAGGCAAGAGCAGCCCGAAGCAGCTCCGCCGTTCGCTCATAGGTCCCGGGGCATCCGCTCTCGCGAGGTCCGGCGACGTTCAGGACGATGCCCGTCGGCAGCTCCGGCAGCCCGGCCAACCAGGCATCCACCTCAGCCACATCCCCAACCGTCACCAAGAGCGGACGCCCGAGTTCAAGCGCGATGTCGATCGTCCGCCTGGTCCCCGGTGACGGAACAGCCCCATCCCAGACGACGAGAGTTGCATCGCTGTCGCGCACGTTCAGCCGGGTACGCACCGCGGGATCCGCCTGGGGAGTCGCCACCAGATTCGGATACAGGGCGAGGAGTCCAGGCGGCTCAGGTTGGTCTTCCGCCCATCCGCCGGCCGGGCACCAACCGCCGGAGTCGATGCCGAGTTCGAGAGCGACGTCGAGGGCCGCCCGGTCGGCGCCGGTTTGGCCACCCGAGACGATCCGCGCGACACGGCCGTCAGGCACGCATCACACGTTCCGTCGGTACGCGCCGCCGACCTCGAAGAATGCCTCAGTCACCTGCTGGAGCGTGCACACTCGTGCGGCATCCATGAGGACGGCGAAGACGTTGTCGTCTGACGAAGCTGCCGCTTTGAGTCGGGTGAGCGCGTCGGCGGCCTCGTCGTGGTTCTTCTCGCGGAACGCATGAACGCGTTCGAGTTGAGACTGCTTCTCGTCTTCAGTCGCCCGCCGGAGCTCCACCGAATTTTCGGGTTCGCCGCCCGGATGCGTGAAGGTGTTGACTCCGATGAGTGGGATGGAGCCGTCGTGCTTGCCCTGTTCGTAGAGCATCGACTCGTCCTGGATGCGACCACGCTGGTACCCGGTTTCCATCGCACCGAGAACTCCGCCACGCTCGCTCATGCGGTCGAACTCCTCGAGCACCGCCGCTTCGACCAGGTCGGTGAGTTCTTCGGTGAAGTAAGCACCTTGCGTTGGGTTCTCGTTCATGGCCACGCCCCATTCGCGCCCGATGATGAGCTGAATCGCCAAGGCACGGCGTACCGAATCGTCGGTCGGGGTGGTCACAGCCTCATCGAACGCGTTCGTGTGCAGGCTGTTGGCGTTGTCGTAGATCGCGATCAACGCCTGCAATGTCGTGCGGATGTCGTTGAAGGCCATCTCCTGGGCGTGGAGCGACCGTCCGGACGTCTGCACGTGGTACTTCAGCTTCTGGCTGCGCTCGTTGGCGTCGTACTTCTCGCGCATCGTGATGGCCCAGATGCGGCGAGCCACCCGCCCGAGAACCGAATACTCCGGATCCATGCCGTTGGAGAAGAAGAACGACAGGTTGGGTGCAAAGTCGTCGATGTTCATCCCGCGTGCGAGGTAGGCCTCGACGTACGTGAAGGCGTTGGCGAGCGTGAAGGCCAGTTGGCTGATCGGGTTCGCCCCGGCCTCGGCCATGTGATAGCCCGAGATCGACACCGAGTAGAAGTTGCGGACACCATGCTCGATGAACCATTCCTGGATGTCGGCCATGCAGCGCAGGCTGAACTCCGTGGAGAACAGGCAGGTGTTCTGCCCTTGGTCTTCCTTCAGAATGTCGGCCTGCACGGTGCCGCGCACGGTGTGGAGCGTCCTTGCATGGAGGTCGGCGCGTTCCTCGGGGCTGGGTTCGCGGTGGCGTTCGGCGCGGAACCGTTCTTCCGCCTGATCGAGCGCCGTATTGAGAAAGAAGGCGAGGACGGTCGGCGCCGGACCGTTGATCGTCATCGAGACGGACGTTGATGGCGACGCGAGATCGAATCCGTCGTACAGCGCTTTCATGTCATCGAGGGTCGCGACGCTGACGCCGGACGTCCCGACCTTGCCGTAGACGTCTGGCCTTATGTCGGGGTCGCGACCATAGAGAGTCACCGAGTCGAAGGCCGTCGACAGACGGTTTGCTCGCTGTCCCTCCGAGAGCAGTTTGAACCGGCGGTTGGTGCGGAACGGGTCGCCCTCGCCCGCGAACATCCGGGCCGGGTCTTCGTCTTGCCTCTTGTGCGTGAAGACGCCTGCCGTGAACGGAAACTTGCCGGGCACATTCTCGCGACGCCAATAGCGCACGAGCTCACCAGCGTCTTGGGTGCGCGGCAGCGAAACTCGGGGGATTCGCAGTCCGGAAAGGGATGGGCGACCGAAGTCGGTGTTGTACTCCTCGACCGCAGACGGCCAGGTCTCGAGTTGGTTGCGCAGGTCGGCGGGGAGGGCCGCCGTCGCTTGCGCCGCGGCATCCGTGATCTCGGTATGCGCCTTGGCCTCTACTCGATCACCGAGCGCTTGCGCCGCCGTCTCAAGGTGTTGGGCGGTTCGTGCTTTGTCGGCCAGCTCTTCTGTTTCGGCGTGAAAATCCCGGACGGTGGACGCGATCTCGGACAGGTAGCGCACTCGATCCGGCGGGAGGATCGCGCCGATGCGCGTCGAGATCTTGCTGTGAACCCGAGTGAGTGTTCCCAGCCCAAAGCCGAGCAGTTCGGCGAGCGCCTGATACAGCGCGGTCACGCCGTCGTCGTTGAAGGTTGCAGCGGACGTGCCGAAGACCGGCATGTCTTCGGGCCTCGAACCGAACGCTTCGCGATTGCGCACCATCTGGCGGGCGACGTCGCGGACCGCATCGGCCGCGCCCCGCCGCTCGAACTTGTTGATCGCGACGACATCGGCGAAGTCGAGCATGTCGATCTTCTCCAGCTGGGACGCCGCGCCGAACTCCGGCGTCATGACGTACAGGGATCGGTCGGCGTACTGGACGATGCCGGCGTCGCCCTGCCCGATGCCGGGCGTCTCGACAATCACGAGATCGAACCCCGCGGCCTTCAGGACGGCAATGACATCGGGGAGGTGTTCGGGGATCTCGTGCTCGCCGCGCGTGGCCAGTGAGCGGAAGAACGCAACGCTGCCGTCGAGAGCGTTCATGCGGATCCGGTCGCCGAGCAAGGCGCCGCCGCCTCGACGGCGGGTGGGATCGACGGCGACGATCGCGATGCGCAGCTTGTCGTCGTGGTCGGTGCGGAACCGGCGCACGAGCTCGTCGGTGAGCGAACTCTTTCCGGAGCCGCCCGTACCGGTGATGCCGAGTACCGGGCACGCACTCCCTTCGCCCGCGTTGGGTCGGGTTATCCCGAGTGACGCGAGAGAATCAACCAGGCCGTTCTCGGCCAGCGTGATCGATCGCGCGATTGCGGCGGGCTTGTCGAGCCCGGCCGTGTCACCCGAAAGGGCGAAGTCACAGGCCTCGATCACCTGGTTGACCATCCGTGCGAGCCCGAGTCGCTGGCCGTCTTCGGGCGAGAAGATCGTTACCCCCGATTCGCGGAGTCGGGCGATCTCGTCGGGGACGATGACTCCACCTCCGCCGCCGAAAACCTTGACATGCTCGGCGCCATTGGCCTTGAGCTGATCGACGAGGTACTCGAAGTACTCGACATGGCCGCCCTGATAGGAGCTGATCGCCACGCCTTGGACGTCCTCCTCGACCGCTGCCTCAACAACTTCCTGCACCGATCGGTTGTGCCCCAGATGGATGACCTCGGCGCCCTGCGACTGCAGGATGCGCCGCATGATGTTGATACTGGCATCGTGGCCGTCGAAGAGGCTCGACGCCGTCACCAGCCTCACCGGGTTCGTTGGCACGTACAACTCGGTCATGGGATATACAATAGTCGGAAGTCCAACTAATTTCTCGTCGGGGCGCACACCTCGCATGAACCGGTCCCAGGAAGACGGCCATGGTCGACAAGGAACGCCTCGCGTTCGATCCCATCGAGCGTGCTGGTCTGCTGTGGGAGAAACATGTTGGCGACTCGTCGTCCATGCGGGTGGCCACGTCGATCATGCGGGTCCAGCAATTGCTCATCGGAGAGTTCGACCGCGTCCTGAGGCCGTTCGGCATCACATTTGCGCGGTATGAGGTTCTGCGCCTGTTGTCGTTCAGTCGGGAGGGCCGCCTTGCGCTGAGCGTCATCGGCGAACGATTGATGGTGCATCCGACGTCCGTCACCAATGCGATCGATCGGTTGGTTGCCGCTGGACTCGTGGCTCGGACGCCTGACCATCTGGATCGGCGACGCGTTTACGCATCGCTGACCTCGGATGGGAAACGGGTGCTCAAGCGGTCGACACGGGCCCTGACGGCCATCGACTTCGGACTCGATTCGCTGTCGGCGTCGGAGCGCAAGGACGTCTACGAGATCCTTCGGACCGTTCGGTCCAGCGACTTCACCGGCTAGAAGGTCGCCTCAGGCGAGCATCTCGACCTTCAGTGCGCCCCACGCCACCCCGAACCCGTCGATCAGCGTCTCGACGGACGGCCGCAACTTCTCGCACTGCGCGTTGACAAGCGGGGTGACTTCCTTCGCCTTCGAGATCGATAGACGGTTGTGGCCCATGAACCACGCGAGGTCTTCTTCGATCGTCGACAACGCGTACAGAACGGCCACCTCGCGCAGGAGCTCGGCTGCCTCGCCTTCCTCGGTGCGGGAGATTCCGGCGGTGAAGGCCTCGAGAACGACGCGGTCGATGTGCACCTTCGCGGCCCGGATGAGATGGTCTTGCGCGTTGTTGAAGATGCGGAACGCCTCGTCGGGGCTTGCCTTTGCGGCCCGCCGGAGTCGTCGAGCGAGCGTCTCAAGCACATGCTCTTCGCGGTCTTCGAACATGCTGAGGTGGGTGCCGTGGTCGAGAAGGTCGCTGTCGTCGCCGCTGCCCGGGCGGGCATCGATGAGCCGCTGGATGAGTTGGCCGGCGGCGGTGCGCTCCCTCACCGTCTCGGCGAAAGAGCCAGCTGCGAAGCGGGCCAGCCCAACCGGATCGAGTCCGGCGACCTCCTTTGCGTAACTGGTCAGCAGGTCTTTCGCGAGAAGCTGCAGGAGGACGTGATTGTCGCCCTCGAACGTCGCGAACACATCGACGTCGCGGCGTAGAAGGACGAGTCGATTGGCGGTGAGGTATCCAGCACCACCGCAGGCCTCCCGCGCTTCCTGGATGGAGCTGATTGCGTGCCACGTCTGGAGTGCCTTGAGTCCGGCCGCCCGCGTCTCGAGCTCCCGCTGCTCACGTTCGTCTGGTTCGTCGGTCGTCTGAAGGCGGTGCATCCGAGCCACCAACTGATTCTGAGCGAACCGGTACGCGTAGGAGCGCGCGATGAGCGGAAGCAGCCGACGCTGATGCATCCGGTAGTCCATCAGGAGAATTTCGTCGTCGGGGCTGGGCCCGAATTGGCGACGCTTGAGTGCGTACTTGCCGGCGATCGTCAGCGCCACTTCGGCGGTCGCACTCGCCGCTCCGCCAACCGTGACGCGGCCGCGTACGAGTGTGCCGAGCATGGTGAAGAAGCGGCGATTCACGTTGTCGACGGGAGACGTGTAGCTGCCGTCTTCGGCTACGTCCCCGTAGCGGTTCAACAGGCTCTCGCGGGGGATGCGCACGTTGTCGAACATGATGCGGCCGTTGTCGACCCCGCGGAGGCCCCCCTTGTGCCCACAGTCGGACGTCGTGACGCCGGGCAGGTCGCGTCCCTTGTTGTCCCGGATCGGGACCAGGAAGCAATGGACGCCCTGCCGCTCGTCATTCGTGATCAGTTGCGCGAACACGGCCGCCATGGTCGCGTGCGTCGCCGCATTGCCGATGTAGTCCTTGCGCGAGCTTGGCGTCGGGGAGTGCAGGATGAACTCCTGCGCTTCGGGGTCGTATGTGGCGGTGGTCTCGAGATTCTGGACGTCGCTGCCATGCCCGGTCTCGGTCATCGCAAAACAGCCGACGAGATCGAGATTGATGATGTCGGGGACGAGCTTGTGATGGCGCTCGGTTCCGAGGTTCTCGACGGCGCCGCCGAAGAGGCCCCACTGGACGCCGGCCTTGACCATCAGGGACAAGTCGAACTGGGCCAGCATCTCGATACCGGTGACGGCCATGCCGGGGTCGCTTCCGCCGCCGTTCTCGATGCGAAAGCCCGCCGCCGGGATTCCGGTCGGGACGAGGTCCTTGAGTTGAGCCAGGGTGCGCTCGCGCGCGTCCTCCATGCTCAGCTCATGGTTGAAGGCCAAGTTCATCTCGGCCAGCTGTGAGCGGGCGGCGACGCGCACATGGCGCCACTTGCCGTCGATCGCGATCCGCAGGTCCTGATCCAACGCCATGGCGCCACCGTACTCGCGCGAATGACGCAGCGGGAGAGTTCGCCGATGGCGCAGATAACGTGGCGTCGTGACTGCGCTGCTGGTGGCGGGGACGACGTCGGACGCCGGGAAGAGCTTGGTCACTGCTGCGCTGTGCCGCGCCTTCTGGCGGCGAGGAATCTCGGTGGCACCGTTCAAGGCACAGAACATGTCGAACAACTCGATGGTGGTCGCTCCCGGGCCCCGCAGCAAGCAGAGCGGCGAGATCGGTCGAGCCCAATGGGTCCAGGCGTTGGCTGCCGGGCTCGAGCCCGAGGTCACGATGAATCCGGTGCTTCTCAAGCCAGGCGGCGATCAGCGCAGCCATGTCGTCGTCGAAGGCCAGCCCGCTGGAACCATCGAGTCCTCGGAGTTCATCGGCGGCCGAACCCACCTCGCTGAGACTGCATTCGCTGCGTTCGACGACCTTGCCTCGCGGTTTGAGCTTGTTGTCTGTGAAGGAGCGGGCAGCCCGGCTGAGATCAATCTGCGTGCCGGCGACTACGCCAACATGGGGCTCGCTTGCCACGCCGACATGCCGGTCGTCATTGTCGGCGACATCGACCGCGGCGGCGCTTTCGCGTCCCTTTTCGGCACCGTTTCGCTGCTCGAAGCCGCTGACCAGCGCCTCATTGCGGGATTCATCATCAACAAGTTCCGCGGCGATGATGCACTCCTGCAGCCGGGTATCGAGCGGTTGACCGCGATCAGCGGACGCTCGACATTCGGTGTCCTGCCGTGGAGTCCTGACCTCTGGCTCGATGCCGAAGACTCGCTCCAACTCAGGCCGCCCGAATCGCGCGGATACGCCGATCCCGCTCGCATGCGAGTCGGCGTCGTTCGACTCCCACGGATCAGCAACTTCACCGACGTCGACGCGTTGAATCTCGAACCGGGTATCGAGTTGGTGTGGCTCGATGAGTCAGGGGCCGTGGCGGAGGTCGATCTCGTCGTCCTGCCGGGAACAAGAGCGACGCTGGCCGACTTGTCCTGGCTCCGAGTCCGTGGACTCGACCGAGCGATCGTCGCGCATGTAGCCGCCGGTCGGCCGGTGCTGGGGATCTGTGGTGGATTCCAGATGCTCGGACGCTCGATCGCTGACCCAGACGGAGTCGAGGGCCCGGCTGGCACCGAGATGAGCGGGCTCGGACTGCTGGGCGTGACCACGACATTCGCGCCTGACAAGGTGCTTCGCGCCCATGGCGACGGCTCGTACGAGGTTCACCACGGCCGTGTCGACGTCAGCGCTGCAACCGCGAAGGACGGCTGGACCCATTCCGGCGTGGTCATGGGGACGATGCGGCACGGGGCGCTGGAGTCCGATGAAACGCGAGTTCGGTTGCTCGAATTCGTTGCTTCGGCGGTGGGGCGTCGGTGGAACCCGTCTGGCGTCAGTTTCTCGGCCGCGCGTGACGAGCAGCTGAACGTGCTGGGTGACTTGGCAGAGAAGCACCTCGACCTCGACGCGCTTCTGGCACTCGCACAGGACGGCGTCGGGGACGTGCCGATACTGCCGCCCGGCGACGCGACGGGCGCGCAGTGATCCTCGTTCTTGGCGGAACTGCGGAGGCACGCGAACTGGCGGTCCTGCTGCAAGAGGCTGGAGTCCGGTTCGTCACCTCATTGGCCGGACGTGTGGCGCAGCCGCGACTCCCGGTGGGCGCAGTGCAGATCGGCGGTTTCGGCGGCGTGGCCGGCCTGCGGGCATACCTGGTCGAGCAACGCATCGACGCTGTCATCGACGCGACTCATCCATTTGCCGAAGGCATGACCCGCAACGCCATCGCTGCCTGCGCCGCCGACGGAGTTCCGCTCCTTCGGCTCGAGCGCCCCGGGTGGTCGGACGCCCCGGGCGCGGCCGACTGGCACTGGGTCGACGATCATGACCAGGCGGCGGCCGAAGCCGCGCGCTTGGGCGACCATGCGTTCCTCACCGTTGGACGGCAGTCCTTGGGCCATTTCGTCGAACCCCTGAAAGACCGCCGGACGCTCCTGCGGGTGGTCGACGTGCCGAGCGTCGCAATTCCGGCTGTGTGGACCGTCGTCCTGAGCCGAGGACCGTACGAGGTGGAAACGGAGCGTGGGATCTTCGCGGAGTACGGGATCGACGTGCTCGTCACCAAGGACTCCGGTGGTTCGTACACTTGGGCCAAGATGCAGGTCGCGGCAGAGACGGGCGCCCACGTTGTCATCGTGCGGCGTGTCGAGTCGCAATCGGAGGTGCCGGTCGTCAGCGATCCACGTGAGGCCGCGGTGTGGGCCGCGACTCGATCACCGCGGGCCGAGTAGGCGTCAACCGCGCGCGTATCCGGACCACGCCACCGCCAGTGCCGCCGTGGCGTTGCCGATGAGCACGCTCAATCGGGTGGCCCGGTGGATGTCGGATGGCGCCGGGAATTGACCGTCGCCAAGTGTGTGACGATCCTCCGGCACCCCTTGGTAGGTGTTCACACCGCCGAGGCGCACGTCCAGAGCACCGGCGAAGGCCGCTTCGACCTGACCCGCGTTGGGGCTCGGATGTGCGGAGGCGTCTCGACGCCAGACCTTCAGGGCCTGACCAGTGTCACCGCCGATGGCCGGAGCGAAGAGGGCGGCCAAGGCTGCGGTGAGTCGGGCCGGCACCCAGTTGAGCGCGTCGTCCAGCCGAGCTGTCGCCCATCCGAAGTTGGAGTGCCGTGGGCTGCGGTGTCCAACCATCGCGTCGAGCGTGTTGGCTGCCCGGTACGCGATGAGTCCCGGGATGCCCGCGACCGCTCCGGCCAGCAGTGGGGCGACGACCGCGTCGGAGGTGTTCTCGGCGACAGACTCGACAACTGCCCGCGTGATCTCCGGGGTGTCGAGGTCGGCCGTGTCGCGTCCGACCAGATGGGTGAGGCGTTGCCGCGCCGTATCGAGGTCGGCTTTGCCGAGCAGTTCGCCGACGGCCACTGCCTCATCCGTGAGTGACCGGCCACCGAGCACAGCCCACGTCGTGGCCGCCGTGACAACGAAGCGAACCAGCGGCGCTCGTCGGGTCATGCCCTCAACTGCATGTGCGATCAGCGCGGGCCCCCCAACGAGGGCGGCGGTGTAGGCGATTCCCGCACGACGATCGTCAGCCCACATCTGTCGTTCCAACTCGGCGGCCGCCGAGCCGAAAGCGCCGACCGGATGGCCGCGCCGCGGGTCGCCCCAACGTCGGTCGGCGAGGTAGCCGGCCAGTAGGCCGAGCGCTCGTGCGGACACCCTCTCACCTTCCGTCGCCGATACAGTTGCGACGAGCGTACGCAGGGCGTGCATCGGTGTGCGCCGAGGGCAGGAGAGGCAATGAAGGTGCTGGTCACCGGCGGTGTCCGGTCAGGAAAGTCCTTCCATGCCGAGTCGCTCGTGGTGACCGAACCGCACGTCACCTACGTCGCTCCCGGCCCGACGGTTGAGGAGGATTCCGACCCTGACTGGGCGCTTCGGATCGAAGCGCATCAGGAGCGTCGGCCGAGCCACTGGACGACGAGCGAGACGAGGGATCTCGCCGCGGCGATCGCCGATGGCGACGATGCGCTCCTGATCGACTGCCTCGGCACGTGGCTCGCTGCCCAGATCGACGAGCTCGACGGGTGGGACTCGGTTCAGGACGAGTGGGAGTCGCTGCTCATGGACCGCCTCGAAGCGGCCGCGACGGCGTTGGCGAAGACGCAGCGCACCGCTGTCGTCGTAACCAACGAGGTCGGTTGGGGAGTGGTTCCAGAGCAGCGGTCGGGCCGGGTGTTCCGCGATCTTCTCGGCGTCGTCAATCAGCGGTTCGCCTCGGAGTGCGACGCCGTCCACCTTGTGGTTTCGGGTCGAGTCCTGATCCTCTGACCTCACATCACGACGAGCAGCGCAGCCAGGGTCAACTCGATGACGGCGCCGAAGATGTCGCCCGTGATGCCACCGAGGCGGGTGGTCGCGCGGCGCAGCACGAACGCAACGGCCATCGTCGCGATCCCGAAGCCGGCCAAGGTATGGCGCCATGGCAGGCCGAGAGCTGCCATCGACAGCGTGCCGATTGCAGTCGCGGCGGCCCAGTAGATGAAGCCCGTCTTGGCCGACAGGCTTTCGGCAAACGGCGTGCGCAACCCATCGCCCTCTGCCGCTGGCACCCCCGACATGCACGCCAGCGCCAGTGATGCGCGGGACAGGCACACGATCACCCCGGCTGCGAGGGCATCCGATGCGAGCGTCGCAAGGCCAATCGCCTGCAGGCCGATGACAACCACAACGGCGGCAGTTCCGGCTGGCCCGACGGATCCGGATTTCATGACAGCCAACGACCGCTCCGGGTCGTAGGAAGCTGTCAGGCCGTCGGCGGTGTCGGCCAAGCCGTCGATGTGGAATGCCCGGGTGCCCAGCAGCAGCACGCCGAGCGCGACGAAGCCCGAGGTCAGGGGTGAACTGCCGAAGTGATCAGTGATCGCCAGCGCCGCTGCCACAGCCAGACCCAGCGGAACCGCAGCCACCGGGGCCAGCAGCACGGCGGTTCGTGCTGTGCGGCCATCAACCGTCGTTGGTGCGGGGACGGGGATGGCCGTCAGCGTCCCGATGGCGAGACGCAAACCCGAAGCAAGCCCCCCGGCAGTCATCAGCCCGGCAGGATGTCAGCGAGGAGCGCGACGTCGCGCAGGAGGAGGGCGGCCGACCGGACGAGGGGCACCGCGGCCATGGCGCCGCTGCCCTCACCGAGTCGCATCGAGACGTCCAGCAACGGCTCGAGCCCGAGCTTCTCGAGGGCAAAGGCCTGTGCCGGCTCGGTTGAACGGTGTCCGGCGGCAAACCACGCCGATGCGCCGGGTGCCAAGCGTTCAGCCATGAGTGCCGCGGCCACGCTGATCAGGCCGTCGAGCAGAACCGGCACACCGCGGCGCGTGGCCTCGGCCATGAAGGCGGCGGACGCGGCGATGTCGGCACTGCCGAGCGCGGCAAGGCAGTCGACCGGGTCTTCGACGCGGCTGCCCACTCGATCCAGTGCTCTCTGGACCACGTCGACCTTGTAGGCAAGTCCCTCGGAGTCGACGCCCGTCCCGGTGCCGGTGACTTCGGCGGCCGGCAGGCCGAGCGAAGCGGCGATCAGCGCCGCTGACGGCGTCGTGTTGCCGATGCCCATGTCGCCGGAGATCAGCAACTGGGCGCCGGCGTCGATTTCCTCGGCGGCGACGGCAACCCCAGCCGCCAAGGCTTGCTGGGTCTCGGCCGAGGTCAGCGCATCTTCGACGTGGATCGCACCCGAACCCCGACGCACCTTGAACGCCTGGACGGCCGGGTCGACGCCGGCGAGATCGTCGTCGACCCCGAGGTCGAGGACGCGCACGCTGACGCCGTGCTGAGCAGCGAGCGCCGAGACGCCGGCCTTGCCCATCAGGAAGGTGTGGACCATCGCCGGTGTCACGGCCTTGGGGTAAGCCGAGACGCTGCGCTCGCCCGCCGGTGGGTCGGCAACACCGTGGTCGCCGGCGAAGATCACCGCGCGGACGCGCTCGATCGGGTCAGGTGGGCAAACGCCTTGGGTCGCGGCGACCCAGACGCCCAAGTCGCCGAGCCGTCCCAGAGCTCCGGCTGGCGTGGCCAACCCGGCGAGACGCTCTCGGGCAGCGGTAAGCACCTCGGCATTCGGCCGTGCGACCGGCTCGCCCCACTGGCCGTTCACAAGCTCGCCGCCAACTCGCGCCGGGCCTGCGCCGCAGACTCGCGGTCGTGGAGCCGACCGATCAAGCCGGTCAGGGCGACGCCCAGTACTGCCCACAGTGTTGCTGTCGTCACGATCGACTCCCGTCGGAAATACCAAAGCCGGTCTGCGGGGAAGGCGCCGGCCTCGTTCACGGTCGGCAACATCTCGCCGGCGGCGATGACGATGACCAGATACCCCATTGCCGCAATGACAGCCGCGCGGTACCCCGTGGTCTTGCGCGCCAACTTCGCCCCGAGCGTCACCGCGGCAACGATGGCCGCGACGGAGATCCCGAGCATCGAGAAGTAGAACGTCGTGCGGTCGCCGATCGTGCCCGGCTGGCTGGCTCCGGGCGGGTTCGCCGGGTATTTCAGGAACGGCACGAGGCCGATGCTGACGAAGCCGAGAAGGGCGACGAGTGCCGTCGTCTGTGGCGGCTTCAGATTGCCAATGCGCCCCAGCGCGAATGCTGCGCCAATGGCGGTGAGACCGCCCAGAGCGACGCCGATGGAGGCGGTCCCGGTGAGGAGGCCCCACGTCGATTGGTTCTTGCGTGAAACCTCGGTCGTGCCGGGTTCGGTTGCATGGTGTGCGTGGGCGGTGTGTGCCTCTTCCACGCGGATGCCCGCTTCGACCTGAGGTTCTCCGACGACGTATCCGACGGCAAAGGCGGCGAGCCCGGCGATCAATCCGGCCAGCAGGCCGCGAACCAGGAAGTTGCTGGGTGACATGTCCAAGAATTCCTCGTGGTGTGGGTGAACGACGACAATCCGCCGACCCGCAGTGGGCAGCGGTTGCGAACGCCTAGGTCAGTGGCAGGGGAAGCCGAGCAGGTGGCGTCCGTCGTGGACCCACTCGTGAATTGCCGTACCAGCCGGGATCGAGATGGCACCTTGATCGGCGCTGATGAAGAACACCACGATCGCCGCGAGCACGAAGGTGAAGAGCGCCCACGGGGCGAGGCGGCCGACCGGAATGGTGGGCAGGACAGTGTCGTCGAACGGCGGGGCGGCGGTGGAACTGACTGACATCTGGTCTCCTTAGCGGGATGCGTGCGTCCCTGTGTGGATGGATCCGCTCAGGCCGTCGGGTCTGACTTCACCGCTGCGTGCGGTGTCACAGTAGCGCGACTGTGCCGGATTCCCACCGGCTTCCTCGAGCCCGAGTTTCCTCATCCTAATACCCCCTCTGAGGCCGGCCATGGATGCCGTCTGAGCGAAGAACCGTCATGAGTTTCGAGGTGACGTCGGGAGTGCGAACGGCGATTCGGATCCAGGTGTCGTCGAGCCCCGGGAAGGTGTCGCAGCGGCGGACGGCATAGCCGGCATCCCGAAGGCGAGCATGAACACCCGGGCCGACCCGGGCCAAGACGAACGGGGCAGACGGCGTCCCGGCCACCTCGACGCCGAGGTCGTCCAGCTCGTCGATGAGTACGCGGCGGTTTTGCGCGATCTGGTCGGCGCGCCGTCCGGCCTCCGCACTCGCTTCGTCGCTCGCGCAGGCCAGGATCGCGGCCAAGGCGGGGACGCCGGCCGACCAAGGCGGCTGCAGATCGCGCAGGTCCTGGATGACGCGCGGTTCGGCGAGCACGTAGCCGGCTCGGACTCCCGGGATGGACCAGAGTTTGGTGAGGCTTCTGAGCACGATCAGGCCTGGCGTCCGCGAGCTTGCCAGCGAATGCTGCTCGTCGGGTACCGCATCCATGAACGCTTCATCCACGACGACAGTGCGTCCTGGCTTGAGCAAAGCGCGGATGCTCGCCCGGGGATGTAGGACGCTCGTCGGGTTGGTCGGGTTGCCAACTACGACCAGATCGGCGTCGTCGGGGACAGCATCGGGTTCAAGCGTGAAGCCTGATTGTGCGTCGAGAATCACATGCTCGGGCGTTTGGCCCGCGGATGCCAGGGCGACGTCCGGTTCGGTGAACTGCGGATGGATGACGATCGGACGTTTCCAATCGCGCAGTCGAGCGATGAGACCGAAGGCCTCTGCGGCTCCGGCCGTGGCGAGGACCTCGTTCGGCTCTCGACCATGACGGCGGGCAACCGCCAGCTCAGCGTTCGATGAATCCGGATAGCGGCCGACGTCGTCGAGGCTGGCGCGCAAGGCATCGTCGAGCCACGCCGGGCGCGGCCCGTCGTAGACGTTGACCGCGAAGTCGACGAGCCCATCCGTCACCTCCCGGTCGCCGTGATGCCGCAGCTCGAGGGCCTCACTGGTGATCGAGTAGCCACGACGGCCGCTGGCGCGGCCTACTCGACCACCGGGGGTGGGGCTGGCGCGGCCTACTCGACCACCTGGGGTGGGAGCGAATCGGCCAGCTGCTGCGGCGAAGCGCTGCGCGAGTCGTGGGTGGCCAGCCCAATGAACGTGGAGGTACGACGCGTGCAGTGTGGGTGAGGCGAAGCCCATTGCGCCGGCCGGGGTTACCCACGCGGCGTTTCCGTCGGGATGCCCGGCAGGCTCAACCGTCGTGCGATGGAACTCGTGGCCCGTCACGCGGGTCCCGGCCGGACCGAGGAGATGATCGGCCGGGGCGACCGCAGTGCGATAGGCCAACGTGAGGCCCGGAGTCATGCGGGCATCGGCATCGATGGCCCCGACCATCGGAGCACCGTCGACCGACCGGCACAGGTACAAGAGCCCTGCACACTCGGCGACAGTCGGCGCGCCGGCGTCGATCGCCGTGCGAAGTGCGGCGCGTAGCGGAGCGTTGGCCGAGAGCGCCGCGGCGTGCATCTCCGGGAATCCGCCGCCGAGATAGATCCCGGTCGTGCCCTCGGGGAGGGCTGGGTCAAGGAGCGGATCGAAGGTGACGACCTGACAGCCCGCGGCCTCGACGAGTTCAGTGGTCTCGGCGTAGCGGAATGTGAAGGCACGGCCCCCCGCGACCGCGATGAGTGGTCGCATCGATGCAGACAGGGCGGCTTCGACGCCCACGTGGCCACCGATGGATGCCGCAGGATCCCAAGGGTCGGCATCGAGCGGCTCCGCCTGGCGAGCCAGGCGGACGACGGATTCCAGATCCACGGCCGACGCGATGCGCTCGGCGAGCCGATCCACCGCGGCAACCGCGTCCTCACGCTCATCGGCCGGGATGAGACCCAGGTGGCGCGAGGGCGCCACGATGCCGTCATCGCGGAACAGCGTCCCGAGGACGGGGAGACCAGTGCTGCCCAAAGCCTCGATCACTTCGTCGGCGTGCCGTTGCGATCCGGCCTTGTTCAGGATGACTCCGACGACGCGAGCCGCGCGCGGGTCCCACGTCATCATTCCGTGAACCGTCGCCGCGATTGAACGCGACGCGTGTGACACGTCGACGACGAGGATGACCGGCGTCTGCGTCACCCGGGCGACGTGGGCGGTGGACGCAAATCCGTCGCCGCCGATCTGGCCATCGTGGAGTCCCATGACCCCTTCGATGATTGCGAGATCGGCTCCGCGAGCCCCGTGCAGCAACAGTGGAACCAGTTGGTCCTCACCCATCAGGTGCGGATCGAGATTGCGTCCCGGCCGCCCGGTGGCCAGCGAGTGATACCCCGGATCGATGTAGTCGGGCCCCACCTTGTGGCCGGACACGACGTGACCGGCGCGCCGCAGCGCCGCCATCAGACCCGTCGCAACAGTGGTCTTTCCGTGCCCGGATGCGGGCGCGGCGATGACTAGGCGGGGTATCACCATTCGATGCCCTTCTGGCCCTTTTGGCCGTCATCGAACGGATGCTTCACCTTCGACATCTCGGTGACCAGGTTGGCGACTTCGATCAACTTGGGGTGGGCATCGCGGCCGGTGATGACGACGTGCTGACGTCCGGGCCGGGTGATCAGTGTCTCGACGACGTCGTCGACGTCGATCCAGCCCCATTTCAGGGGATAGGTGAACTCATCGAGCAGGTAGAGGTCGTGCGCTTCGGCGGCGAGCCTGCGTTTGATCTCGGCCCAACCCTCGGCCGCATCGGACGCATGATCGTCCTGGGTGCCTGACTTGCGCGACCATGACCAGCCAGAGCCCATCTTGTGCCATTCGACGGCCCCGCCGGCACCCGTCTCGTCATGCAGATGTCCGAGCGTCTCCATGACCGACTGTTCGCCGATGCGCCACTTGGCCGACTTCACGAACTGGAAGATCCCGATGGACCATCCCTGATTCCAGCCGCGCATCGCCAGGCCGAAAGCGGCCGTCGACTTTCCCTTGCCCTGTCCGGTGTGGATGGCCGTGATCGGGCGCTCGCGTCGCTCCCGCGTCGTGAGTCCGTCGTCGGGGACGTGATCGACCTTGCCCTTCATCAGCGCCACCGCATCAGGCGGCGCCTTCGTCGGCCCTGGCGCCGTGGTGTCGGGGGAGGCGGTCGCGAACCAGGCTCGTCAACGCATCAGCCGAGATCTCGGCCAGCGGGACGTGCTCGGCGTGAAGGTGGTCCGCCAGAGTGGCGGCAAGGCCGAGCCTCATCCCGCCGGTCTCGCAGTCGACGACCAGGCATGCCACGCCGGTGTCCGCGAGGTGTTGCGCGACGACGTGGGCTCTTGCCAGCGCGTCGGAGCCGCTAGTGGCCCGACCGTCGGTCACGACGACCAGGAGTGGTCGGCGGCGCGGGTCGCGGACGTGCTCGATGCGCAGGGCCTCGGCTGCCTGCAGTAGACCCTCGGCGAGCGGAGTGCGGCCACCGGCTGGGAGGTCATCGAGCCGTGCGGCGGCAATGTCGACCGACGACGTTGGCGGCAGCACAATCGACGCCTCGCTGCCGCGGAACGTGATGAGACCGACTTTGTCGCGTCGCTGGTAGGCATCGAGTAGAAGGGACAGGATGGCCGCCTTGACCTGCGACATCCTCTTCCGCGCAGCCATCGAGCCCGACGAATCGACGCAGAACAGGACGAGATTCGATTCGCGTCCCTCCTTGATCGCGACGCGCAGGTCGGAGGGTTCGAAAACCAGAGGGCCACTCTTTCGGCCGCGCGCGTATTGGAATTGGCTCGCGAGTCGGATGGTCTCGATGAGATGAATGGCGCCGGTCGTTCCACGCGTGGCGCCGATGCGTCGGCCAGTGGAGGTGACGGCCCGCGACCGCTTGCCCGCCTCGCCGCTGCCCAGGCCCGTGACGGTGAAGAGCCGGGCGCGATACGGATCACCAGCCGATGCTCGGGTGTCACCGGCGCTGCCGGACACCGGCATGGTGGTCTCAGGAGTATCGGAGGATTCCGGCCCGCTCGCTGGTGGGAGGTCGCTGCCGGGACCGCCGTCGGGGTCTGGGTCCGGCTCAGGTTCGTCGTCGTTGTCGAGGAGTTCATCGAGTTGATGCTCGTCGAGTCCCGGCGCGTCGAAGGGATTTCGCCGACGTCGATGCGGCAGCGCGAGACGAGCAGCAGCCCGAATGTCGTCCTTCGTCACATCGGTTCGACTGTTCCACGCCGCGTGAGCAGCCGCGGCGCGTGCCGTCACGATGTCGGCTCGCATGCCGTCGACGTCGAAGGCGGCACACACTTCGGCAATCGTGGTGAGGACCTCGTCGGTCAGGTCGACTTGCTCGACGAGTTTCTGCGCCACGACGATGCGGTCGGTGAACTCCGCCTCGGCGTCGGCATACTGCGCAGCGAATCCATCGGGATCCGCTTCGTACGCGAGACGGCGGCGGACGATCTTTGCTCGCGTGTCGGGATCGCGTGGCGAACGGACGTCAACGGTGAGGCCAAAGCGGTCGAGCAATTGGGGACGAAGCTCGCCCTCCTCCGGGTTCATCGTGCCGACGAGGACAAACCGCGCAGCGTGCTCGATGGACACGCCGTCACGTTCGACGGTCGAGCGTCCCATCGCGGCCGCATCCAGCAGCAGGTCGACCAGATGGTCGTGGAGCAGATTGACCTCGTCGACGTAGAGGATGCCGCGGTGCGCGCGAGCCAGCAGCCCAGGCTCGTAGGTTGTGACGCCCTCACTGAGCGCCTTCTCAAGGTGAAGCGAGCCGAGCACGCGGTCTTCGGTGGCGCCGACCGGAAGCTCCACGAGTCGCACCGCGCGGGTCTCAGTCGGCGCGTCAGACGGGAACGGGCCGTCCGGCGACAGCGGATGCGCCTCGGCCGGATCGGAGCTGAATCGATCATCGGCGATGACCTTGATGGGCGGCAACACCGATGCCAGCGCCCGCACCATTGTCGATTTGGCCGTGCCCTTCTCGCCGCGCACGAGGACGCCGCCCACCGCCGGCGAGATGGTCGTCAGCGTGAGTGCGAGCGCCATGTCGTCGGCGCCGACGACCGCGCTGAATGGGAAATGCTGGGACATGATTCGGACTCCGCTGCGTAGGCATCCGAGCGTACCGGCCAGGTTTCGGGCGGTCGGCGGGGAACTAGGCTCAGCCGCATGATCACGGTGGTCGGCATCGGCGCGGACGGTTGGTCCGGTCTGGATGACGCGCGCCGCCGTGCAGTCGAGGCCGCGGACGTTGTCCTCGGCGGCCAGCGTCACCTCGGGATGCTGCCGGACACGGTTCGGGCCGAGCGTCGGTCTTGGCCGTCTCCGCTGCGGGACGAGTTGCCGGGCATGCTCGACGACCTCAGTGACCGCCGGGTGGTCGCGCTGGCGTCAGGCGACCCGCTGATCGCGGGCATCGGGTCGACCTTCATCGAGTTGTTCGGTGCCGACAACGTGACCGTCTTGCCTGCTGCGTCGTCGGTTGCCTTGGCCCGAGCGCGGATGGGATGGCCCGCCGAGTCGGTGACGGTCCTGCGCGACTATCGCGAGCTCACGCGCCACCTCGCGCCGGGCAACCGCATTCTGATTCTCAGCGCGGATGGATCGACGCCGGAGGCCGCCGCGCGACTCTTGGCCGACGGCGGTTTCGGCGACAGCGAGGTCACCGTGCTGGAGAGCCTGGGCGCTTCGGACGAGCGACGTCTGGATGGAACCGCCGCAGCCGTGTCGGGGGACTTCACCAGCCTGAACGTCATTGCCGTCGAATGTCGCGGGCCCGAAGGCCTCGGCTGGACGTCAGGACTGCCGGACGAAGCGTTCGATCACGACGGCCAACTCACGAAGCGCGACATCCGGGCATCCGCGCTCGCTCGCCTTGCACCTGCGCCGGGTCAGCTTCTCTGGGATGTCGGTGCGGGCGCTGGTTCCATCGGAATCGAATGGATGCGGGCGCATCCGACGTGCCGGGCGATTGCTGTCGAGGCGCGCCAAGACCGGGCAAAACGGGTGGCGGAGAACGCAGTGAGGCTCGGCGTGGGCGCTCTGCGGGTCGTGATCGGACATGCACCGGAGGCGCTGGCCGAACTGCCCAAGCCGGACGCGGTCTTCATCGGTGGTGGAGCAACCGACGCCGGGATGCTGGATGGATGTTGGGCGTCGCTCCGTTCAGGCGGCCGACTGGTCGTCCATGGCGTCACCCTCGAAACGGAGCGCGTCCTCGCTGAGCGGTATGCAACGGACGGTGGCGAGTTGACTCGGCTGCACATCGAACATGCTGCGCCGATCGGATCGTTCACCGGCTGGAAGCCGGGACGCGCCGTGGTCCAGTGGGCAGTCACCAAGCCATGACGGTGCACTTCGTTGGCGCCGGCCCGGGGGCCGGCGACCTGCTGACGTTGCGTGCGGTGGCGCTGCTCGGAGCAGCTGATGTCGTGCTTTATCCGGGCACCTATCTCGACGACGACGTGTTGGGCCATGCCAAGCAGGGCGCGCGTCTCGTCGATACCCAGGATCTCGATCTCGACCAGATCACCGAGGCCATGATCGCGTCCCACGAGCAGGGCGACGTCGTTGTCCGACTCACGTCGGGAGATCCTTCGCTCTATTCGGCGCTGCACGAACAGACGCGACGCCTGGATGCGGCGGGCGTGCCTTGGGACGTCACGCCGGGCATTCCCGCGTATGCGGCAGCGGCTGCTCGCGTCGGTGCAGAACTCACCGTGCCCGAACTCGTCCAGTCGGTCGTGCTGACGCGCGTCCAGTCCCGGTCGACGGTGATGCCCGACGCCGAGCAGTTGGCCAACTTCGCAGCGACCGGCGCCACGCTGTGCCTTCACCTGGCGATCACTCGGATGGATGACCTCGCGGCAGAACTTGCGGGTCACTTCGGTTCCGACTGCCCGGTCGTCGTTGCCTACCGCGTGTCTCAGCCCGGCGAGCTGATCCTGCGGGGGACGTTGGGCGACATCGCCGATTCCGTCGAGGGTGCGAGGTTGCGTCAAGCCGCCGTCATCCTGGTTGGCCGAGCCTTGGCTGAGGACGTTCGAGGCTCCGAGTCGTATCTCTACGACGCGGCACGCGACCGTTCAGCGAAATCCCGCGAGCGCAGCATCAAGGAGTGATCCTTGTCCTGGGACAAACGCCCTTCTTGCGGTCGTAGCAGTACATCGACCTGGCCCCCTTGGAGTGCCACGGGTAATACCCCTTCAGCGTGTTGTTCCTGAACACGTTGTGCCATGACGGACCCTCAGCGCCATACGTGCAGTCGCCCGGACTCTTTGACAGGCAGTACCAGTCTCCGATGTAACCCAGCTTTCCGGCGTTCTTGAAGTAGTTACCGGTCACCATGTTGTTGTCGGCGTGGTCGCGGACCCTAACCGGGTCACCGCCGACGTTGACGAAGCTGTTGTTCGACACGACGTTCCCCGACGAATGGACGATGTAGATCCCGTGTTCCTTCCCGTAGCCGGCTTTCTTGGAGTTGACGATCTCGGTGAAGTAGTTGGCTGAAATTGTTGAACCGGTGACGTCTTGCGTCAGCAGTCCGCCGTACCCGATGTCAATGATGGACTTGGTGTAATACGACCCGATTTTCGTGAACGTGTTGCCGTAGACGAGACACCCTGCACAGTTAGCCAGGCGAAAACCTCCGCGGGTGTACCTCTGGAACTGGATGAACTGAATTTGCACGTGCGGCCCGCGGGTTACGAAAAGGCCATAGCGGTTGGTGTTCCGACCGTCCATGACTGGGTATCCGCCGGCGGCCATCATGTCGGCGTACCTCCACCCTTGGCGCCAGCCCGCCGGGACGATGCGTGTCGTGTAGTCCGGGTCGCTGTAGGTCCACGTCGTGTAGGCCTGCGGGTAGAGTCCCGGCGCCAGTCGGATTTCAAGATCGTTGCCCAACCCGGAGCAGTCGGGAGTTACAGCGCACAACAGGCGATTTGCGGCGGCCAGGGACTGGAACGGCTTCGCCAGCGTCCCGTCACCGGCGTCGTCACCCGTTGGCGAAACCCAAATCGTCCTAAGTCGCGCGATAGGTGACGTCGGGGCAGATGTGTCCGAGGCATCCTGGAGGTCGGTCTTCTTCGCCGTGACGCGGACCGTGAGTGCCTTGCCCGCTTGGGCCGCGGCGACAACGAACGTCTTGTTCGTGGCGCCGTCGATCGGATTGCCGTCGGCGTACCACTGGTACTCGATGGAGTCCGGTGTTGGCGAGGGGCTGCCTCCGTCTGCAGTCAGCGTGGATCCGACCTGGGGTGTTCCGGAGATCGTTGCCGTCGGGCCAACGTCGAACGGTGGCGGCATGACGGGTGACGTGGGCGCAGACGTATCGGAGGCGTCCTGGAGATCGGCCTTCTTTGCCGTGACGCGGACGCTGATCGCCTGACCTGCTTGGGCGGCGGCCAGGGTCAAGGTCTGGTTTGTGGCGCCGTCGATCGGGTTGCCGTCGGCGTACCACTGGTACTCGATGGAGTCCGGTGTTGGCGAGGGGCTCCCGGCGTCTGCAGTCAGCGTGGATCCGACCTGGGGCGTCCCGGAGATCGTTGCGGTCGGGCCGACATCGAAGGTTGCCGGAGCGACGGGTGACGTGGGCGCAGACGTGTCTGAGGCGTCCTGGAGGTCGGTCTTCTTAGCCGTGACGCGAACACTGATTGCCTGACCTGCTTGGGCGGCGGCCAGGGTCAAGGTCTCGTTTGTGGCGCCGTCGATCGGGTTGCCGTCGGCGTACCACTGGTACTCGATGGAGTCCGGTGTTGGCGAGGGGCTCCCTTCGTCCGCAGTCAGTGTCGACCCGACCTGGGGTGTCCCGGAGATCGTTGCCGTCGGGCCGGCGTCGAACGTTGCATCCTCCGCCGCCGCAACGCCAGCTACGCCAACCAGTGCGGCAGCGACCAAGCCAACGAGGACAAGCGGTGCGCGGAGGCGGTAGGGCGGACGGCGCGGCGAAAGGGATCCATGCATGCCGTCCCCTTTCGCCTGCCGATCGGGAGCGCGCAGCGGGGAAGGGGAGTGCGCTGGCAACATCGTGCAACACGCCGGGCGCCGGCGTACGGCGAATGCTCAAAAATTCAACCGTTCCACGCCAACGTCTAGGGCAGAGCGGTTGCCGTCGGGTTGGGGAACGTCACCGATCCGGCGGAGTTGAGGGCGCGCGCGAGTTCGACGACGGCCGACTCAGCGGTGATGGCTCGAGTCTGCATCTCTTGGTCGAAGCAGCTCGACGAGACGCGGTCGGTCGCATCCTCGATCTGGGCGCGGGCGGAATGACCTGCATTGGTGATCGCGTTGTCGCCGTCGGTCCAACCGCGATGTTCAAGGCGGGCGTAGGCGGCCGCCCATTCGGCCTCGGTCCAGCCGCGTGCCTCGCGCTGATTCGCGGAGGCTCGTCCGTCGGCCAGAGCCAAGCCGTTCGCGCCGGCGCCATCCAGTCCGGCCGCGACAAGGATTGCGACGTGCGAATCCCCGCGGAATTCGCGCAGGACGGTGGCCGCCCACCACAGCCGCCCGATCGGATCGTCGGGCCTGGTGACCGATGCGTGGGCTGCGGCTAGCGGACGTCCGGCGAAATCGAGAGTTGCCACGATCGCCTCAAGGTTCTGAGCCAAGGGAGCGATGTCGCCGTCGACCGCCGACGTGTCGATGACTGGTTTCAGACGGTCGCGCGCAAGCTGGAGCCGCGTCGCCAAGATGGTGTCGCGGTCTGCCAAGGTCCACGCGTCGGGGAGCGCACGTTCGATGAGACGCGGCGCGAATCCATGGAACAGGGCCGTGACGAGCTTTGGATCGGGTGTGCCGAGCGCTGCCGAGCGCTGCGCGAAGTACGCCATCCACCAACCCTTCAGGCCGATCGCCTCGAAGCGCTCTCGGACGTCGGGTGCGAAATAGACGACATCGTGGATGACCTCGATGCCTTGCCAGAACTGGCGCCGAACGACACCCATCAGCGGCGACCCATCAGGTTCGCATCCCTGTCGGCAGTCCGTCGATGCTGACCATGTTCTTGTCCTCGCGGTACCCCACCAGCCCGTCGGGACCCTTCTTGGACGCCCAGGTCTTGAGCAATTCCCGGTCTTCATCAAGGCTCATGCGCGGCACTCCGTAGCCGCACGACGTCTGAACCCGCTCGACCGCGACGTCGAAGATCTGGCGTGCCCCGGGCGTCTTGGGAAAGAGCGCCGTGAGTTCTGCCCACTCTGGCTGATCAGGCTGAACTTCAGTCGCCGTTCCGTAGAGCCGCAGAATCAGCGGCCGCTTGGCGAACGAACAGAACATGATCGTCATGCGGTTGGTGTCGAGGATGTGTGCCGCGGTCTCGTTCCCAGAGCCTGTGACGTTCAGCCACGCAACGCGATTGGGATCGAGAACCCGCAGCGAATCCAGGCCTTTCGGCGAGACGTTGACGCGGCCGTCCCGCGCCGCCGTGCCGACGAAGAACACGTGCTGGTCTTCGATGAAGGACCGGAGGTCGTCGGTGATGGATTGCAGAACGTCGCCCATGTCTAGATCTCCTTGCTCGGATCGTGGTCGACGAATCGTGGCGTCCACACCCGCCCGCCGTCGGTCACACGAGTGGTGCTTGACCCGACGATCAGCAGGCATTTCATGTCGATCGTCGACGCTTCCAATTCTGCGAGAGTCGTGACCGTCAACGACTCCTCGTCCCGCCCGACGTCCCGTCCTACGACGACGACGGTGTCCGGCGACCTGTGTTCGAGGAGGATCTTCTGCATCTCGGCAACTTGGGTGACGCGTGACCGTGACGCGGGGTTGTAAACGGCGAGCACGAGGTCGGCCTCACCGATCGCATGCAATCGCTTCTCGATGACCGGCCACGGCTTGAGGCGGTCGGACAGGCTGACCACGGCAAAGTCCGCCCCGATCGGTGCCCCGGCGCGAGCGGCCACCGCCTGCATCGCGGAGACGCCCGGCAGGACCCGGATGTCGATGTTCGGGAAGTCCTCGGCCGCCTCGTAGACGGCGGCGGCCATCCCGAAGACACCGGCGTCTCCGCCAGATACGACGGCGACGCGCTCGCCCGAACGCGCCAACTCCAGGGCGAACCGCGCCCGGTCGATCTCGACGGTGTTGCCCGACGCGTGCCGCTTCAGACCGTCACGCTGCGGTATGCGATTGACGTATGGCGCGTAGCCGACCACATGCTCGACGCCGGCAAGCGCCTCGGCAGCTTCGGACGTCAGCCAAACCTCCGGCCCGGGCCCAAGACCCACGACGAGAAGCTCGCACGCCGCTGGGGCCGAGGTGGCGACCGCGCGGCCGTCTGGGCGTGAGGGAGCGGCGTCGGCCACACCAAGCGCCGCCACAACGATGAGGCTGAAGTACGGAACGGTTGCGGGATCGACCTCGATGACGGGCAGCCATCGCTGTGCCGCCATCGACGCTCGCTCCACGTACATGGCGCCCTCCAGCTTGCCGGCCTCACGCAGCGCCGAGACGACCTTCGGAAACGTCCGCCCGAGTTTCATGATGATCGCGCCGTCGGTGTCGGCCAACCGCCGAGCAAGCTCCGGCTCCGGCAGCGTCCCCGGCAAGACCGTCAGGACTTCTGTCTGCCGCACGAGTGGCTCGGCCAGCGCTGCCGTTGCGGCCGCGAATGCGGGGACGCCGGGCACGACTTCGGTCTCGTACGT
>Ga0081455_10000918_pt2 | contig 35267 bp, 31 predicted proteins | sample TabmetS3T2R1_FD_70207 | JGI IMG/M metagenome (GOLD analysis project Ga0081455, IMG submission 70207) | Tabebuia heterophylla rhizosphere microbial communities from the University of Puerto Rico - S3T2R1 | ecosystem: Host-associated > Plants > Roots > Rhizosphere ...
CATGGGGTGGGCGGACGCAGTCGGTGGCAAAGGCCGTTTGATTTTCCTATCCCCTCCCCTCAGGAGTTTGGCGTTGCAATTTCTCTCCCTGTAGTGCACAATGCCACACTTGCAATCGTAAAAATAGTCCATAGACGGCTGCGGCTCTTAACATAACTCACAGTCACCGCCGACAGAGAACGTTTGTATACCCCACGACAGTGTCTGCGATAAGTTTCCCAAGCTGCTGCTCGCTGTACAAGGCAGCACCCCAACAAAATTGGCAAGCAGCAAGCGGCGTTCGGGCTGCGCGCATGCACCAGACCGTCCTGGTACTAGTGAGGCATGGGATGACGCCGACAACACTGAAACTGCGTCAAGGATCAATGCCAACGTGCCGGAGCCATGCTTCCAGACGCTGGAGCGCCACTGGGACACGGTGATCTCGTCTACACGTTTACGCGGCCATGGTCGGACGGCATCACGGGGATTCGGCTCGCGCCAGACGGGCGGGCTCGCGTGAAAAGTGGCTTTATTTTTCCTATACTTTGTAAGGCAACCGCATAGATTGTCTACGCGCAAGGAGGCCGCGCATGCATAACGAATTCACGGCTGTGATTGCCCCAGCTCCCGAAGGCGGTTATGCGGCTTACTGCCTGGAAATCCCTGCGGTCGGGGAGGGGGAAACACTGGAAGAATGCCGCCAGAATCTCCGAGAGGCTATTCTTCTGATGCTCACTGATCGGCGCGAGACGGAACGCAAAGAGGCCCCACCGGGTGCCTGGGAGGAGCGCCTTGAGGTGGTGGAGTGAACCGCCGCCAATTTGAGCAGTACCTCCGTCAGCAGGGATGCCTGGTACACCGCGAAGGTGGAAATCACACGATCTGGATCAACCCTACTACCCACCAGAGAGTACCCGTTCCTCGCCATACAACGTTGAAACGCCCCACAGTGCGGACGATCTGCCGCCTCCTGGGGATTCCCGTGCCAGCCTCTCTCTGACTTTGCAGTGGCGGAACGGGCTGGGGGCTCGGCTCCGCCCATCAACATGGCTTTCGCCTTGCCCGCGGCCTGCGCCTTCGCGCTCTGCGTAGCACGCGGCGCGGACGGCGCGCGGCCTGCCTGGCGGTCTACCGAGCTCTCCCCAGTCGCTGGCGTGCGGGTGTGGCTGGGGAGAGCTCCCAGTGGGGAGATGGGCGAGGTGCGGAGAGGCGCCGACGGGTGGGCTCACGTGAAAAGTGGCTTTATTTTTCCTATATTTTCGCGTCAACTGCGCGCCCATCCTCTCCACCTCCTCTGCTAAGCGGTGTCTTTTCTCCGGAGTTTGGCGTTGCAATTTCTCACCCTATAGTGCACAATGCCTCACTTACAATCGCATAAGTCTATATAGCGGCTACGTCTTCCAACATAACGCGCAGGTTATCGCCGATAGAGAACGCTTGTATGCCCCATAATAGTGTCCTTGATACGTTTCCCAAGCTGCTACTCGACCGTACAAGACAGCACCCCGACAAAATCGTTATGCGTGAAAAAGATCTCGGTATCTGGCAGACCTGGACCTGGCGCCAGATGTACGATGAAGTGCGGGCACTGGCCGGTGGACTGGCAGCCATGGGCCTGGCACGCGGAGACAAAGTAGCGATCATCGGCGACAACCGTCCGCACCTGTACTGGGCCATGACGGCGACACAGTGTCTGGGTGGGGTGCCGGTACCGCTCTATCAGGACGCGGTCGCTGAGGAAATGCAATTCGTTCTCGAGCATGCCGAGACCCGCTTCGCAGTCGTGGAAGACCAGGAACAGGTAGACAAGCTCCTGACAGTGCAGGAGCGCTGTCCGCAGCTGGAGACGATTATCTATACCGATCCGCGTGGACTGCGTCATTACTCCTCACCTGCTTTGCATGCCTTTACCACAGTGCAAGAGCACGGCCGACGCTTTGATACTGCCCATCCAGCCTATGTGGATGAGCAGATAGCGCAAGGTCGCGGCACCGATCTGGCGATCATGCTGTATACCTCAGGGACCACTGGCCGTCCCAAGGGCGTCATGCTGTCGTTCGATAACGTCTTGATCACTGCACGCAACGCGGTAGCCCGCGAAGGGCTGCGGAATGACGAGGAAATCCTGGCGTATCTGCCGATGGCCTGGGTGGGCGATCATATCTTCTCCTATGCGCAGTTTTACTGTGCCGGCTTCACCGTCAACTGCCCGGAGAGCAGTGATACTGTGCTGCAGGATCTCCATGAGATCGGCCCCACGTACTTTTTTGCCCCGCCCCGCATCTGGGAGAATATTTTAACGATGGTGATGATCCGTATGGAGGATGCAGCCTGGCTGAAGCGTAAGATGTTTCACTTTTTCATGGGTGTGGCACAACGGGTTGGGGCGCGCAAGCTGGCAGGCCAGTCTGTGGGACTGCTCGACACACTACTGTACGCGCTGGGCGATGTGCTGGTCTATGGCCCTCTCAAAGATAATCTGGGTCTGCGACGCATTCGCCTGGCGTATACCGCCGGTGAGGCGATTGGGCCAGAGATTTTTACCTTCTATCGCTCGCTGGGCATCAATGTAAAGCAACTGTACGGCATGACCGAGGCGAGCGTGTTTGTCTGCGTGCAGCCTGATGGCGAGGTGCGCCCCGATACCGTCGGCACGCCTATGCCGGAGGTAGAGGTCAAAATCAGCCCTGAGGGGGAGGTGCTGTTTCGCAGCCCAGGCGTCTTTCTGGGCTATTACAAGAATCCCCAGGCCACGGCGGAGACGCTCGACGATGGCTGGGTGCATTCTGGCGATGCTGGCTATATTGACGCGCATGGCCACCTCAAAATCATCGACCGCGCCAGGGATGTGAGTCGGGTGAGCAATACCAATCGCTCACTGTTTGCCCCACGCTATCTTGAAAACAAACTCAAATTTAGTCCGTTCATTAAAGAGGCTGTGGTGTATGGCCAGGAGCGGCCCTTTGTAGTGGCCTTCATCAACATCGACCTCGGGGCCGTAGGTAACTGGGCCGAGCGCCGTGGATTGGCCTACACGAGCTATACTGATCTCGCAGCTCGACCACAGGTCTACGATCTCATCCAGGGGGAAATTGCTCGGGTGAATGCTCATCTGGCGGACGATCCACAGATGGCGGGGGCACAGATCCGCCGCTTCCTCATCCTCCATAAAGAACTCGACCCGGATGATGGCGAGCTGACCCGTACCCGGAAAGTCCGGCGTCGCTTTGTGTCTGAGAAGTATGCGACGCTCGTTGAGGCTCTGTATGGCTCTGAGGACTGCGTGACGGTCGAGACCCAGGTGATCTTTGAGGACGGGCGGAGTGGGACGCTCAAGGCAGAGCTGCTGATCTGTGACGTGGCTTCAGAAACACCGGTAGCCGTCGCCTAAGGATGATACGGTCGTGGCCGAGGAAATAGAGAGACCATTGCACACAGCGCCTAGCGCCAGGAGTGCGCCCTTACTGCAAGTGCAGCATATTGCTTTGGCCTTTGGGGCTGTGCAAGCGCTGAGCGATGTGAGCGTCGATATTGACGCCGGCGAGATCCTGGCCATCATTGGCCCCAACGGGGCTGGCAAGACGTCGCTGCTGAATGTCATCAATGGTGTATACTACCCGCAGCGCGGCCGCATTGCCTTTCAGGGTGTGGAACGGAGTAAGCGCCTACGGCCCTATCAGGTGGCGCGCCAGGGTATTGCCCGTACCTTTCAGAACGTGGCGCTGTTCAAAGGCATGAGTACGCTCGATAACCTCATGACAGGGCGCGTCTTGCATATGCACACTGGTCTCTTAAGCCAGGCACTCTACTGGGGCCGAGCGCGCCGAGACGAAGAGCGGCATCGGGCGTATGTCGAGACCATCATTGATTTCCTGGAAATTGAAGCTATCCGCAAAACGCCCGTGGGGCGGCTGCCCTACGGGCTGCAGAAACGCGTCGAGTTGGGCCGGGCGTTGGCGGCGGAACCGGTGTTGCTGTTGCTCGATGAACCCATGGCCGGGATGAACGTGGAAGAGAAAGCTGACATGTGCCGGTTTATCTTCGACATTCGGGACGAGTTCGGCATCACCTGCGTGCTCATCGAGCATGATATGGGGGTCGTGATGGATATCTCGGACCGCCTCGTGGTGCTCGACTATGGTCGCAAGATTGCCGATGGCCCGCCGGACGTGGTGCGGACCGATCAAGCCGTGATCAATGCATACCTGGGTGTGACGTATGCGGACGCATAGCTAGTGATGGAAACGAGCGATGGCGATAGGCAGTAGTCTTGCCGTACTGGTGGCACCGTTTGCGGACATGGTAGCGTCCCCGATCTTTTTTGCCGAAGTCGTGGTCGGCGGCTTAATGGCCGGGGTGATGTACGCCATGGTGGCGCTCGGTTTTGTGCTCATTTTCAAAGCGTCGGGGGTATTCAACTTTGCCCAGGGTGTCATGGTGTTGTTCGCCGCCCTGACCCTCGTCGGGCTCATGGAGCATGGCCTGCCAGTATGGCTGGCACTCGTCATCACCACGGCGGTGATGATCGTCCTGGCGTTTGCGATCGAGCGCGTGGTGTTACGCCCCCTCGTCAACCAGCCGCCTTTCACCCTCTTGATGGCGACTATCGGCCTGACGTTTTTCCTGGAAGGGTTAGGGGAACTCGTCTGGGGTAGCAATGTCAAGAAACTCAACCTCGGGATCCCAGAAGCCCCTGTGGACGTAGGTGGTATGCTGCTCAATCAGTTTGACCTGTTGGCAGCCGTTACCGCCGCCATCCTGGTCGCTGTGCTGGCCTTTTTGTCTCAGAAAACGAGCCTTGGCAGAGCCCTGCGGGCAGTCGCTGACGACCACCAGGCGGCGACGGCGGTGGGTATTCCCCTCCAGACCATCTGGGTGACGGTCTGGTCCGTGGCTGGTATCGTTGCCCTGGTCGGAGGCATCATGTGGGGTGCCAAAAGTGGCGTCCAGTTCAGTCTCTCTCTCATTGCCCTCAAGGCATTGCCTGTTTTGATCCTGGGTGGCCTCACCTCGATTCCGGGAGCGATTGTAGGGGGACTCATCATTGGAGTCGGTGAAAAGATTGCCGAGGTCTATTGGGGGCCGCTCGTCGGTGGGGCGATTGAAAACTGGTTTGCCTACATGCTGGCGATGGTGTTCCTGCTGTTTCGACCTCAGGGTTTGTTTGGTGAGGAGATCATCGAGAGGGTGTAATAGGCGATGCTGTACCGTGAAGCCGGCCAGTTCAAGGAAACCTATCGGCAGGACCAGGCGATTTTTCCGGTTGTGCAGGACCGTGTGTGCGTCGTAGCGCTCCTGGTCGTCGCTTACGTGGTGGTGCCGCTGGTGGCCAATGAGTACTGGTTACAGGCGATTCTGATCCCATTTCTGATCTCGTCTGTGGCAGCGCTGGGGCTCAACCTCCTCACCGGTTATGCTGGACAGGTGTCCCTAGGCACGGGGGGATTCATGGCCGTAGGCGCCTATACAGCATATAAAATGACCACGGCCATTCCCGAGTTGAATATCTTGCTCATTTTTCTCCTGTCGGGACTCGTAGCGGCGGCTATTGGCCTGGTCTTCGGCATACCGAGTCTGCGCATCAAAGGGCTGTATCTGGCTGTAGCCACCCTCGCCGCACAATTCTTCCTCATGTGGCTCTTCAACCGTGTGGCGTGGTTCTACAACTACAACCCTTCCGGTACTATTACGGCCCCGCCCCGAACATTTTTGGGCCTCATGGTGACTGGTCCCGAAGCTACAGCTACTGTACGCTACCTCGTGGCCCTCAGCTTTGTCGTGGTCTTTGCTTTCATTGCTAAAAACCTGGTGCGGAGTGAGATTGGCCGGACCTGGATGGCCATCCGCGATATGGACGTGGCCGCTGAGATTATTGGTATTCGACCGCTCACGACCAAGCTCACGGCCTTCGCCGTGAGCTCGTTTTATTGCGGTGTGGCAGGGGCACTCGTGCTCTTTCTCTACCTCGGCAGTGTCGAAACCCTGGCCTTCGATATTAATGTCTCATTTCAGGTGCTGTTCATGATCATCATTGGCGGCTTAGGGAGCATCCTGGGGGCGATCATTGGCGCAGCCTTCATCACCATCGTACCGATTTTTCTCACCAATGCGCCGCGCCTCATCGGTCTCGCTGTGCCCGTCGACCTGTCGAAAAATATTGAGGCAATCATTTTTGGCGGGCTCATTCTCTTCTTCTTGATCGTTGAACCCCAGGGTCTGGCGCGGCTCTGGCAGATTGGCAAAGAGAAACTCCGCCGCTGGCCGTTTCCGTACTAAGCACTGGTCGTGGCCATGTCGGCGGCGGGACAACATCCGTATCCTCAGGGAGGCAAGAGACTATGAAGCACAGAAAGATGTTGTGGATGGCAGTCGGCCTCGCCGTGCTGGTCGGGCTCATCGGTGCAGCCCCGGGGCTGGCCCAGAGTGAGATCTTTATTCCCCTGCTCGTGTACCGGACAGGCCCCTATGCCCCTAATGGCATTCCCCTTGCCAATGGCTATATCGACTATCTCAAGCTACTAAATGCGCGTGACGGTGGCGTCAACGGCGTCAAGCTCACGTGGGAAGAGTGCGAGACGCAGTACGATACCAAGCTCGGCGTCGAATGCTACGAAAAGCTGAAAAACAAAGGACCAACGGGTGCCGCCCTGATCAATCCCTACAGCACCGGGATTACCTATCAGCTCATTCCCAAGGCGTCAGTCGATAAAATCCCCATTCATTCCATGGGGTATGGCCGCACGGCTTCAGCTGATGGCCGGGTATTCGAATGGGCCTTTAACTTTCCCTCGACCTACTGGAGCCAGGTGTCGGCCTTTGTGAAATACATCGGCGAGCAAGAGGGCGGCATTGACAAGCTGAAGGGTAAGAAAATTGCCCTGGTGCATCACAACAGCCCGTACGGCAAAGAACCCATTCCGACGCTGGAAATTCTCGCCAAGCAGCACGGCTTCGAGCTGACGACTCTGGCCGTTGACCATCCGGGGCAGGAACAGAAGGCTACCTGGCTGCAGATCCGGCGCAATCAGCCAAACTGGGTCTTGCTGTGGGGCTGGGGTGTGATGAACCAGGTAGCCATCAAGGAAGCCGCGGCCATCAACTATCCAATGGACCATTTCATCGGCGTGTGGTGGTCAGGAAGCGAAGTGGACGTGGTCCCGGCGGGCGACGGAGCCAAGGGGTATAAGTCTGGCAATTTCCATGGTGTTGGCGCAGATTTCCCGGCGCACACCGCCATCCTCAAGCAAGTCTACAACGGCGACCAGGCCGCGGCGAAGGCCAATAATTTTGGCGAAGTCCTGTACAACCGTGGTCTCATCAATGCCGTGTACGACACGGAAGCCGTGCGCACGGCTATGGCCAAATTCGGCAACAAGCCACTGACGGGTGAGCAGGTGCGGTGGGGATTTGAGCATCTCGACCTGACAGAGGCCCGCCTGAAGGAACTGGGGCTGGAGGGGTTTGCACGACCGATCAAGGTGACCTGCGAGGACCATGAAGGCAACGGCCCGGTCTTTATCCAGCAGTGGGACGGTAAACAATGGAAGAAGCTCACCGACTGGGTGTCCCCCATGCGCGAAGTCGTACGGCCGCAGCTTGAGCAAGCGGCCACAGACTATGCCAAGGAGAACAACATTACGCCGCGCAACTGCGCCTCAGAAAGCTAGCGCTGCACACCGCAATTACCCCCGCCAGGTTGGCGGGGGCTCGCGCATTTTGCATGTGCTCTAGCGGCAGTAATGGCGACAGTACGAAAGGGCTAGCGTGGAGCTACAGCGCGCCCCCCTGCTCAAGGTCAATAATATCGAAGTAGTCTATGATCACGTCATCTTGGTGCTGAAGGGCGTATCGCTCGAGGTCCCCGAGGGGGCGATTGTCGCCCTCCTGGGGGCCAACGGGGCTGGCAAGACCACCACGCTCAAGGCCATCTCGAGTTTACTGCATGCCGAGCGCGGTGAGGTCACCAAGGGCAGCATTGAGTATCGAGGTGAGCGTGTGGACCGCCTCAACCCCTCACTGCTGGTGAGTCGTGGCGTTATTCAGGTCATGGAAGGACGCCACTGTTTTGGTCACCTGACCTGCGAAGAGAACCTTTTGACGGGGGCATACACGCGGAAAGATGGGCGAGCAGCTATCCAGCGTGATTTAGAGATGGTCTACACGTATTTCCCACGCCTGGCCGAGCGCCGTCATGCCAAGACGGGCTATGTCTCCGGTGGTGAGCAGCAAATGGTAGTGGTCGGCCGGGCGCTGATGGCTCGCCCCAAGCTCATCTTGCTCGATGAGCCCTCAATGGGCCTGGCGCCTCAGCTGGTCGCGGAAATCTTCGATATCGTACGGCGTCTGCACGAGGAGGAAGGCGTCAGTTTTCTCCTCGCCGAACAGAACACGACAGCGGCTTTGCGGGTTGCCGATTATGGGTACATCCTGGAGAATGGCCGGGTTGTGCTCGACGGCAGCGCTGAGACCCTGCGCCAGAATGAGGACGTCAAAGAATTTTACCTGGGCCTTGGGGCAGCAGGGCGCCGGAGCTATCGTGACGTCAAGCATTACCGGCGCCGCAAACGCTGGCTGGCGTAGCTTCTCTCCCGCCTGCGAGGAGTTTGTCTATAACTTTAGTGTATGCCGTAAAGCCGTATCGATATCCGTCATTGGCAGGGTACCGATCATCCGGTCGATTGCCGCTTCAGCAATGGTCGCAAGGTTATCGGTCATCACTACCGAGTCGGTCAGGAGCCCAGACCGTTGCCCGATGGGCGTCGATACCTCGATCACCACACGGCTCGGATGGTTGGCACGAAACAGGCGGCTGGTGATCATTGCTACGATGACTTGGGGCAATCCGGTTTGTAAGTTGTCGGATTGGACAATCAGTGCAGGACGCGTTTTTGCAGTATGCAAGTCCGAGTTGGGATAGAGCACGAGGACCACATCGCCACGTTTATAGCTTGGCTTTGGCGGCATCATAATCATCGTACACAGCCATGTCCGGACTATCCCACTCCTCGACAAAGGTCCCCAGCTGTGCCCGAAGCTCTGCGGCCTGTGCCTCATCGATGCCACGTGTTCGCAGATCGATATGGCTTGTCTCCAGAAAAGTTACAATAACCCGCGTTTCGTTGCGCACATCCCCAGGGAACTCGGTCAATTCCACCTTGCCATCCCGATACACACCTTCAACGCTTTTGAGCATACAACCTCCTCGATTTACACTCATAGTACCAAAGCCTCGGAGAGATGCAAGCACCACAGCGGCATAGCGCAGGAAGTTTAGACACCTGGTATGCCCTGCAACTGCTTCAGCGCCATCTCCGTCTCTGGGATTTCTCACGTCCCTCCTATGATGCCGACTCTTGAAAATGCAGTCTTGTGTCGGAGAGTCACATCCTCACACCTCATACGTCTAACGCCCAAGGATTGCCAGTGTGCGCTTGTGGAGCGGCTATGCCGCTGCTACTGGCTTTTTCGAAGCATGGCATCTACCTGTATGAGACGATTCGTAGCTAAAAGTGTATCAATCCTGGCCCCTACCAACTCCTTCATCCTACTGGTAACTCTGCCAAAGCCCAGCATCTCCAAGGCTCCAGCGATAGCCTCTTCGGACTCCGTAGAAAACCCCAGCCGCACGACTTCGAGAAGCGCAGCATCAATCTCCTCTGGCGCCACCAGTTCAATCTTGCGCTCAGTGGTCTCTAACACCTCTCGACCGCGAATCCGGGCCTCACGTTGTTTGTCTGCGTAAATAAAGCCATCGGCATAGAAGAACAACCCAGCTCTTGTACCCGCCTTGATTGCCTCCGAGACATTCGCTGCTATACGGTTTCCGGCACGATTCAACCCGTAGGACTCCATCAGTCGTCGTATCACATCAACTTCATGGACCGGTGCCTCAACATCAACTACAGCCTTGATTTCATGTGCCAGGCGTTTAGGGTCTACCATGTGTAGCGCTTGGTTTGATGTGCACAAGTTAGGAAGACGTGCCTTGCGATAAGGCTCAATCTGATAGACGGCTTTGGGGTTCTCCTGGGTGGCGCGAGTAATAGCTGGCTGAGCCACTTCAGGGGTTGAAACATTAATTGGCTGACGTGTCTCAGTGGCCTTACGGGCTGCCTCAATCGCCGCCACAGCTCGCTCTGTTTCCTTGCCTGGATTACGGAACCAGTCCGTACTCCAGATACGATGGAAGCGCCAACCCAGGCTTTCAAGCACCCCTTGACGCAAGCGGTCGCGGTCACGCGCCGAACGCGCGCTATGATAACTGGCACCATCGCACTCGATGGCCAGTACATAACGTCCGGGATACTCTGGATCTTTGACTCCGATATCAATGAAATAACCTGCCGTACCGACCTGCGGCTCCAGCTGGTAACCGCTTACTCATGCACATCTGCGACAAAGCCTCCCTGCCAGAATGCCAGGCAAGCCGCGGTGAGGGCGCTTTCGATCCGTGTGCGCTGCGGTAGCAGCGTCGCTAATGGGGCAAGCAGCACATAGTGCGAGAGGAAACCGGTGAGCAGGCCGAGCAGGGCGCACCCCCCTTCTTCCGGGGTCGGGCCATGCCCCGGGGGCTGCCTGTTGTCGGCAGGCAGCCGCTCAGCCAGAAACTCCAGGTAGCGTCGGTACGTGTCCCGGACAGCCGGGGTCTCATCTTTATTCATGGTAATAAGGCCACGGAGCTGGTGCAGGAATAAGAGGAAGTCTTCGTGATGGAGAAAATAGTCGAGATGCTGATGGATCAATGTGCGCACGCACGCAGCGAACGTGTCCATGGGCGATGTGGCCTCGATACACGTCCGCAATTCTTCGAGACGACGCGTGAGGAGCACGTCCAGGAGATCGTCGCGGTTGCGGAAATACTGATAGAAGGATCCTTTTGCCACGTCTGCACGTTCAGTAATCTCTTCGATGACTGCGAAGTACACACCTTTGGCCGCGATGACGTCCTGAGCCGCTTTGATCAGCGCTTCCCGAGTCGCACTCTTGCGCCGTTCCCGGCGTGAGAGGCGTGGAGGTTGGACCTCTGATGGAGCAGGTTGTTCAGGCATTAGGCTGGCAGTAGAGTCGGCTTGAGCAAGGGGTTTTTTCATGACTGTCTCTTGTTCTGTGGTACGTGCTTGACCATTCTGCCTCGACTGCTAGTGTGGATCGAGGGCGCTGCAATAGTGACACGAGGCGACAACCTCGTCCACTCCGACAGCTTCTAAGGCTTCAAGTATAGCCGCGATGCTCTCCGTATTCTAGCAGAGCCCAGTGCTGACCTCTTTCCGGTAGGCCATACTCACATCTAGCACAGAAACAGCTTTCGCAACTCTCAGAACAAAGTTAATAGTCATAATTGACTAAAAAGTCAATTATGACTATATTGTTTTTATGTCCCTTGCCCATCATGTTGAGGCGCTTATTCCTAAGGGTCTCTCCAGCGGGAGCGATACGCAACTCCGTCGGTTCATGGAGGACACGGCTATGGGCTCATAGGAATTCCACTCTCTATAAAGAAAACTTTCCATACCAGGTTGTCCACTGACAGCATAGTTAAGACTCACAGACACTGTAGGGGCAGTCCTCACGCACTCCACTGTAGCAGCGCACGCGGACAATCTTCCATAGGAGAAGGGTCTAAGTGCGCTTTTTTGTTGTGCAACCACAAGACCGCAGAGCACCTGGAGGGAGTCGGCAGGGATGGCCTGGCATCGATATGTGTGAACGCTCGGGAGGACGCTGGTATGTGGCAATACATCGTGAAACGCCTGCTGCTTATGCTGCCCACCTTGATTGGCGCAGCGTTAGTGGTCTTCCTGCTCATGCACGTTGTTCCAGGGGACATTGCTTTGCTGATCATTGGCGGGGATCAGGGTGGCGACATCAATCCGCAGGAGCTGGTCAAGTTGCGGGCCCAGCTTGGACTCAACCAGCCGCTGTATGTGCAGTTTTTTTCCTGGCTCTGGGGAGTGGCGCACCTGAACTTCGGCACATCCCTCTGGACTGGGACATCGGTCATGAACGAAATCATGATCCGCTTGCCACTCTCGTTAGAAGTGGCCATTGCGGCCACCGTCGTCTCTACGCTCATTGCCATTCCCTTAGGCACTATCGCAGCCATCCGGCAAGATACCTGGGTTGACTATGTCGTGCGCGTCGTCAGCATTGGGGGCCTGGCTATCCCCTCGTTCTGGGCCGGGATCTTGATCATTCTCTTCCTGGTTATCTACTTCGACTGGGCTCCACCCCTAGAGTTTGTCTCGCTTTTTCGCCACCCATGGGAGAACCTCGCCCAACTGATATGGCCTATTCTGAGTGTCGGCTATCGCTATGCGGCAGTGACCACGCGTATGACGCGCTCGACGGTCCTGGAGGTGATGCGTGAAGATTATGTCCGTACAGCCTGGGCCAAAGGCTTACGCGAACGTGCCGTAGTCGTCAAACACGCCTTGAAAAACGCCATCCTGCCAGTCATCACCATTATCGGGACGGAATTCGCCTTTCTCATCGGGGGACTGGTCGTGACTGAAACGGTCTTCACCCTGAACGGCATTGGGCGCTTCATGGTTGATGCTATTGCCCATCGGGATATTCCAGTGGTGCAGACACTGGTCCTGCTCATTGCTTGCGTTTTTGTGGTGGTCAACCTGATGGTCGATCTGCTGTATGCCTGGCTCGATCCGAGAATCAGCTACCGCTAGAGGAGAGAGAGATGGCTATTGCAACGCGTCCAGCGCGTCCTGGTGAACGTCCGCAAGCTCTACCAAGACACCACGCCTGGGGGGCCATAGGCAAGTTTGTCCGCACCAAACCGCTGGGTGCGGCCGGAGCCGCCATCATTGTGCTCATGGCCCTCACCGCGGTTTGCGCCGATCTCATCGCTCCCTATGACGTGTACGAGATCAACCAGCAATTGCAGTTTACCCCACCGAGTCTGGCCCACTGGTTGGGCACGGATGAGTTTGGCCGTGACGTGCTCACTCGCATCATCTATGGCGCGCGTATTGCCCTGTTTATTGGCCTTGTCTCGTCGTTTCTTGGAGCCACTGGCGGGGCAGTCATAGGGGTGTTCAGCGCCTATCTCGGCGGCAAAACTGATCTGTGGATACAGCGGCTTATGGACATCCTGCTGGCCTTTCCCCTCCTCGTCCTGGCCCTGGCAATTGTCACCGTGCTAGGGCGCTCCATTCCCAATCTTATCGTGGCAATTGCCATACCCGTCATCCCCCGTACGGCTCGCATTGTCCGCTCCAGTGCGCTGAGCGCGAAGGAAAATGTCTACGTTGAAGCAGCGCGTGCTGTTGGCAGCTCGCACCTGCGGGTGATGTGGTGCCATATCGTGCCGAATATCATGGCCCCTTTTTTAATTATCTTAACCGCCCAGCTCGGTAGCGCCATTCTCACGGAAGCCGCGCTGAGCTTTCTGGGGCTCGGCACGGCGGAACCAACACCCTCCTGGGGCCTGATGCTCTCTGGCGGTGCGCCTATGTATGCGGAAAAAGCCCCCTGGCTGGCGATCTTTCCTGGCCTGGCCATTAGCCTGGCGGTCTTTGGATTCAATCTCTTCGGTGATTCGCTCCGCGATGCCTTGGACCCGAAACTCCGGCATCGCACCTGAGGTCACCTCGTGCAGAAGGAGGCATGTGATGCGAGGCTTCAAGAAGAATATGTGGCTGCTTGCCGTCGTGATGCTTACGGGACTGTGGGCCGTGTCGCCTGCCCTGGCCGAGGACAAGCCGCATTATGGAGGCGTATTGCGGGTGGCCCTGGCCGGTGACCCGCCCAGTCTGGACATGCACCAGGAGCAGACCTTTATGGTGACCATCCCGATGTCTACTGTCTACAACACCCTGGTCATGTTCGACCCCCATCAGTATCCCAAGATCATTGGTGACCTGGCGCAAGCGTGGACTGTCTCCGAGGACGGGATGACGTGGACCTTTACGCTGCATCAGGGGGTGAAGTTCCATGATGGCAGCGAACTGACCTCTGCTGATGTCAAAGCGAGTTGGGACAAGATTGTCTTTCCGCCTGAAGGGGTGGTCAGTACACGCAAGAGTCTCTATCAGATGGTCAAGAGTATCGAAACTCCAGAGCGTTACACCGTCGTGTTTCGCTTGCACTATCCCGCGGCGTCGTTTCTGTCGATGCTAGCCCATCCTGCCAACTTCATCTACGCCAAGAAGTATCTCGATCAGGACATAAACTGGTACAAAACGCATACCATGGGTACTGGGCCTTTTAAGCTCCAAGAGTACGTCCGCGGCGCGACTCTGGAGTTCAAGCGTAACTCCGATTACTGGAAGAAGGGTCTCCCCTATCTGGACGGAGCCAAGTATTTCATCATCCCGGACACGGGGGCACGGGCGAAGTCCATTCGGGCAGAGCGCACCGACGTGGAATTCCGTGGCTTTGCTCCGGTCGAAGTTGAATCTATTACTGCGCAAATGGGCGACAAGGTCATGGCAGCGCATCCTGGTCAGCCAGCCCATTGGGGCATAGCCGTCAATGTGGATAAAAAGCCCTTTGATGATGTACGGGTACGCCAGGCCCTGTCGCTCGCACTCGACCGCTATGAGATGGTCAAAACTCTCGGCCCGCTGACGGGTTTGGACACCATAGCGGGACCGATGCCACCAGGCACTCCGTGGACCCTGAGCCCAGAAGAGCTGCAAGCGTTGCCCGGCTTTGGGAAAGACCATGAAGCCAACCTGAGAGAAGCCAAACGCCTCCTAGCCGAAGCGGGCTATCCCAACGGCTTTCAGACCGTGTTGACGAATCGAGCGGTGAAATTGCCATACATCGATTTTGGGGTCTATGTCGTATCGGCCTGGAAGAAGATCGGCGTCGAGGCCGAGCACAAGCTAGAAGAGAGCGCTGCCTGGAGCAAATCGCGGCTGACCAGGGATTTCGAACTCCTGGTGGATCCCTTCGGCTTTGCTGCAGAGGGTGATCCCGATGAGGTCATGGTCAAATTCACCTCCAGCTCCCCCAGCAATTGGGGCCGTTTCAAGGATCCGATGGTGGACCAGCTCTTCGAGCGGCAGAAAGTCGAGCGTGATGCCCAGAAACGCGCCCAATTGGTGCACGACATGCAAAAACGCGTTATGGACAAGGCCTGGGAGATCGTGGGCCTCTGGTGGACACGCGTCGAGGTGCGCTCGGCGCGGATACATAACTATGAACCGCTGCCCAGCCACTGGATGAATCGACGTCTTGAGGACGTGTGGCTCAGTGCGAGGTAAGCATCAGAGCGCTGTACCCAGTGGTAGTAGTACATCAGCCGACTGTTGTATCAGTATCCTCTAAGGAGGAATGCTCATGGCCTTCACCCACGTACTGGTCCCAACTGATTTTTCTGAGGTAGCGCAGCACGCCTTGCACTATGCACTTGAGGAAGCAACCTTACATCACGCCAAAGTCACGCTCCTCCACGTGCTGCCAGTACACACGGGCACCGACGTCTACTTCATTACAGGATTTCCAGGCGGCCAGTTGCATTTTGATCCAATCCTGGGGGAGCGCTTGAGCGCTCCCACATCACCCCAGCCGACGGTGGTACTCTATGACCATAATGAGGAAGCTCTGGCCCAACTCCGCGACCTCATGCCCAACACCTTCTATGGGGACTGGGAAGTAGAAATCGCGGTCGGGCCTCCGGCGGACACCATTGTCCGCGTTGCTCATAAGCGCGACGCCGATCTCATCGTCATGGGAACACACAAGCGTACTGGGCGACGACACGTGCGTCTGGGCAGTGTTGCCGACAAGGTGGTACGTCAGGCATCATGTCCAGTATTGACGGTTATCTACGGTACGCACGAGCCCGGGTAAAGCCAAATGGCTTTTGTTCATTGTCTAGAAAATTGCATTTTTCGGATCCCGGAACTCACTGTCGTGTATGGACGCAGGAGGTTGTTGAGGGTGCCCCGGTGAAGACCGATGTGGGGTAGACAGAGCGGATGAGACATGATAAAGCCGCTGCACCGCAAACTGACCACTTCAACTCGGTGCGCCCTCATGCTGGCATTACCGCGCGGGACCGGAACATCTTCAAGTAGATCTTTGCCGAGCCCTGGGATGGGTTCACACACGCCCATCCGCGCTACCAGACGTCCTACTATGAGGGGCTGGTGGCCAAGATGCTCGGGGGTGGCAGCCTGGGGAAGATGGGCTATGTCGAATACCGCCTCTCGATACGCGGCCCTGGCCGGATGTGCCCCAGACACCTGGCGGAAGGAAGGCGAGCCATGAACACACGTGTCGTTGGCAGCTTCGTCTTCATGCTCGTCACCCTCGTCCACGGTATCCTCGCGGTGCCATGGGGCGCTGACGCAGCGCCACCCACGAAGATCGCGAGGATCGGCTTTCTATCCCTCTTCGGGAACTCCCACTCGTCCGTCCTCAAGGCATTCCGGCAAGGACTACGCGAACTGGGCTATGTGGAAGGTCAAGGGATGATCATTGAAGATCGCTGGGCGCAAGAGAACCCTCATCGGCTCGCTGACTTCGCCGCCGAGCTGGTACGTCTCAAGGTTGATGTCATCGTGGCAGCGCGCACGCTGGCGATCCGTGCAGCCAAGACCGCGACCACGGTGCTCCCCATCGTCATGGTGGCCGCTGGTGACCCTGTGGGCACCGGTTTGATCACGAGCCTCGCTCAGCCGGGTGGGAACATCACGGGGTTGGCCACCCTCACGACGGAACTCAGCGGGAAACGCTTGGAGCTCCTCAAAGAAGCCCTGCCTCATCTCTCGCATGTCGCCGTGCTCTGGAATGCGGCAGATCGCGCCCTGGCCCTGAAATTTGGGGAGATACAGGGCGCAGCGCAGGCTTTAGGCGTGACACTGCAACACCTGGGTGTGCGCGATGCCAGCGATGTCGACTGGGCTTTGACCAAGATGACCCAGCACCGCCCAGAAGCCCTCTTCATGATCACAGATGCGTTGGATGCTCGCCAGCATGGACGGCTCCTGGACTTCGCGACGGCGTACCAGCTGCCGGTCATGTATGAGCTCCCGGAGCTCGTGGAGGAAAGGGGGCTCATGGCCTACGGGCCAAGCCTGCGTGACCAGGCTCGTCGTGCTGCCGTATACGTCCACAAGATTCTGCAAGGGGCCGAGCCGGCGGCCCTGCCGGTGGAGCAGCCCATACGCTTCGGATTGGTCATCAACCTGAAGACCGCTGCGGCCTTGGGCCTGACCATCCCCTCGACGCTTCTCTTCCGGGCGGACGAGGTCATCCGCTGAGCCATGCTCGCCGCCGCGCCGCTGGCCATGGATGACATGGGGCCACGCCATGACACTGCGTGCGGGCTCACGCGTGCCCTACATCCGCTGTTCTCCAAGTGTCAGAGGGGCGGCGGGGAGGCGTCAGTCGTCTCGGGTGCTCAGCATTCCGAAAGGAGGGACATATGCAGATGGGCCAGTGGGCGCGTGTAGGCACGATAGTGGTGTTAGGTAGTGTGTTGCTCCTGCTGAATACCAGGCAGGTCTTGGCGCTCCACGTTGGCGACCACGCGCCGGATTTCTCGTTGCCGGCCACCACGGCAGAGACGGTCAGCCTCGCCGATTATCTGGGGAAGAAGCCTGTGGTCCTGTTCTTCTACCTGTGGGCCTTTAACCCCGTGTGAACGCAGGAGGTGCTGGCCTTCCAACTTGATCTGCACAAGTTCGAGGCAGCCGGTGCCCAGGTCCTGGGCGTAAGCGTGGACGAACCCGAGGTGAATAAAGCATGGGCGAAGACAATGGGCCTCACCTACCCACTGCTGAGCGATACACGACGTGAGATGGCGAAAGCGTATGACGTTCTCTTCGACGACCCCCAACTGGTCGAGGACCCTGCGACGATACGGCGGTATATACGTGCGAAGCGTGCTTGGTTTGTGATCGATAAGGCGGGAATCATTCGGTTTGCCCAGACGACGGAGCCCACGGTTCTCATCCCGAACGATGCGATTCTGAAGGCACTGCGCGAGCTGAAATAGGGGCACTTCGCAGGCGCCGGTATCGACGCCGAGTTGGCCTTATCCTCGTCTGTGGCCACAGACATGGCTAGAGCACCGGCCCTGGTCACGTCCCCGCCCTGACACAGCGTGTTCACTAGTATTCCAACGCTCCAACGCATACTCCAGGAAGAGGTAAGAGAAGGATGGACGGAGGTCGCCTGTCATCCAGGCTATGTGACACCGGACTTTTCATCGGTGTATCTCCAAGAGCGGGAAGAGGAGGTGCGTACGCTCACAGATCTGCGTATCCGTCAGACCATCGAGACCTTGGGGATTCAGCTCGTGAACTATACAGATTATCTGGCACAACGGGAGTGTCCTAAAAGTGGAGATAGCCAGGTTTACACCGCCCGTCCAAAGGCATAGCGGTTGACAAACAAGCCAATGACGATGTCGTGCATCTGGATCGTTTTAGAAAAGCAGATGGTCTTGCGGACCAAGCGTTTGATCCATGTCCGTAACGTCAGAGGAGGGACACTGCTCACGATTTCGTGACCAAGTCGTCGATCCCCTCCGGTTCGGATGGTTGGTCTCGATGTGGCGTGGACGGCACTAAAAGCTTCAACAGTGGTGGCGCCATGAATGTCGTGACCATCACCATTACCATCACAGCACTAAAGAGGCCCGGAGTCAACACACCTCCGGTCAGTCCCATTTGGGCAAAGATCAGACCGACCTCACCTCGCGGGATCATGCCTACACCGATGATATGCTTGTTGCCCTTGAACCAGATCGGCGCATACCCTGAGAGCCATTTCCCCAGCACCGCAGCAACGATCAGCAACCCCCCAATGAGTAGGGTCTGGTGGTTGGCCGGCTCCAGGGGATTTAACACCCTTACATCCACCGCCGCCCCCACCATCACGAAGAACAGTGGGACGAAGAAATGGCCGAGATGCGCGACGCCGCGCTCCATCTCGTGGGCCTGGGGGGTCTCGCGCAGGAGTAAGCCAGCGGCGAAGGCCCCAATGATCATGGCTGATCCTACGGTGGAGGCCAGCCATGCGAGGCCGAACGCTACCATCACTGCCAGCATCGTCGCCGTGCCAGGGAGATCCACCCGACCCACCCAGCGGACCAGCGGCGGCACCACCAGACGCCCTAGCACCAGCACACCTGCGAGAAAACCGAAGGCGAGGGTGGTAGTCTGGAGGATACCAAGGACCGTCACCGTATGCCCACGCGTGAGGCTCTCCACCACAGCCAGGATGACTAAGCCAATGACATCATCAATGACAGCGGCCCCGAGGATGATATGACTTTCCGGCTCATGCAAGCGGTGTAAATCCGCGAGGACCCGCGCGGTAATCCCGACGCTGGTGGCGGTGAGCGTGGCCCCAGCGACCACAGCTACAAGGGAGCCGAGACCCAGCCCCCAACAGACGGCGTAACCGAGCGCGAAGGGCAGCCCAACCCCCACAACAGCCACGAGTATTGCCGCCCCGCCGACCTGCATGAGTTGCCGCAAGTCGGTCTCAAGGCCGATCTCAAAGAGGAGGATCACCACACCAAGCTCTGCGAGCAGGTGCAAGACCTCGGTCGTGGGATCGACCAGACCCACGATCGACCCGCCGAGGAGGACCCCGGCCACCAGCTCACCGAGCACAACGGCCTGACTAATGCGCTGGGCCAGTGCACCACCTATTTTGGCAGCGCCGAGCATGACCACGAGCAGACCTAAAAACTGGGGAACGTCCAGATGCTCCATGTACGTATGCTCCCTCTAAGGTATTGGCGCAGGCTGTGGTTACCAGGCCTCGCCGGGCCCTATGGATGCTCTCAGAGAACGATGGGAGGAGAACACGACACAGAGCGCAGCCTTGAGCTGGCTCTCTTCATTATACGTCACTGACGCTCCCGGGCTGCGGTGAGACAATTGGTGGTGCTCTTTTGCCAACTTTTGTTAGCGCGTGCGGCGAGACCAACACTCGCGGTGCTTGCCAAGCCCTTGCATGGTGCCCCGCCAACGGTGCAGCACGTCCTCTACGCTTTTGACGAGTATGGGCTGGCCTGTGTGCAGCATGGGTCCAACGCACCGGTCAGGGTCGCGCCGGTGCGGCACGCCGCCAAACGCGAGCCGCGGCGGGCCATCTTGTATCAAAGCCGGTGGCATTCTGGGAAGCCCGCGAGTCTCTGGCCCCTAAAACGGCTGGTGAGGGGGGCTGTCGCTTGCTGGTCTGGCGGTGACCGCGTAAGAGCCCCTGGCTCAATCCGCGCGAGCTCCAGTGGGGGCATGGGAAACGCGCGGTAGCTGAGCCTGCACGCCTGCTGTCGATGCCGGAGCGGAGGCAGCGCGTCTGTGCCTACTACCGGTGCAAACTGACTGATCCCACGGCACAATCAGATTGTTAAAGATGCACTAGGGGCATAGTGGATGCAGGGTAGTCGTCGCTGGGGTGCGCATGGAGTGCGTATGCTATACTGGCAGGGGCGTGCACAGGGAGACGGCCACCAGTGGCCGTCACCAGGCTGTAGGGGCTCTGGAGTGATGGGAGCGTTGCAGATGAGACAGCACCACCGCAATACAACTGCACGCCTGCAAGGTCTCCGGGCGCAGGTGCGTGACTATTTCGCGATCCAGGGACAACGCCGCAAACTCTTTCCGCGTGCCCTACTGGTGGGGTTGCTGGCAGGGGGCACCGCCGTGGCCTTTCGCTGGGCACTGGAGGGAGGCGATCTCCTCCGCAATCGGCTCATTCTCTGGGCCTATCAGGCGCCGACCTGGGGCTGGCTCCTGCCCGTGTTGATGGGCGCGCTCGGTGCTGGTCTGGCGGTTGGCCTCGTGCACCGCGTAGCTCCGGAAGCGGCCGGCAGCGGGATTCCACATGTGAAAGCGGTCCTCTACTGGTTCCGCTCCATGCGATGGCAGGCCATTCTCCTGGTGAAATTTGTTGGTGGAGTCGTGGGCATTGGTAGCGGACTCGCGCTCGGTCGGGAAGGCCCGACCGTCCAGCTCGGCAGCGCGTTGGGCGCCGCTGTGGCGCACGGGTTGCGGGTGTCTCCGCGTGAGCGCCAGACCTTGATTGCCGCCGGGGCGGGGGCGGGTCTGGCGGCGGCCTTCAATGCTCCCCTGGCCGGCTTGACGTTTGTGCTGGAAGAGCTCCAACGGCATTTTGCGCCCGCCGTCTTTGGCGCCGCGTTTGTCGCGGCCGTGACTGCTGATGTGCTCACCCGCTCGTTAACCAGCCAGCTGCCGGTGTTCCACGTCGCGTCAGCACCCACGCCACCGCTGGTCGCCTTACCGATGTTTCTGGTACTCGGGCTGCTCGCCGGAGTCCTGGGCGTGGCGTTTAATCGAGGCCTCCTGAAAACCCTTGAGCTCTTTAGCCGGGTGCGTCGCTGGCCCGCCAGTCTCAATGGCGTCTTCGTGGGTGCGGCGGTAGGACTCCTGGGTTGGTTTGTCCCTACTGCCTTAGGGGGCGGACAACCTCTCGTTGACGCAGTGCTCAAGGGGTACATGCCCTTGGCCCACATTCCGTGGTGGTTTCTCCTGCGCTTTGGCCTCACCATGGTCAGCTACGGCTGTGGCGCACCGGGCGGTATCTTTGCGCCGCTCCTCGTGTTAGGAGCCCTCCTGGGCCTGGCCGTGGGTCAACTTGCCCCCCTGGTGCTGCCGGGCACGGTCGTGCATCCGGAGACGTTCGTGGTAGTGGGCATGGCAGCCTACTTTGCCGCCATTGTCCGGGCGCCGCTCACCGGTATCGTGCTCATTGTAGAGATGACGAATTCTTATGCCCAAATGCTGCCCCTCCTCGTCGCCTGTTTTGCGGCCTATGCGGTGGCGGACTTTGTCATGGATCGGCCGATTTATGAAGCGTTGCTCGAGCGGGATCTAGCCCGCGAGACCGGGCTGCCGAACCTCGAAGCGCCAGTCATCCTGGAGTTTACTGTGCACAAGGGGGCCCGCTTCGTGGGCCATATGGTCCACGAGATCGCACTGCCGGACGGCTGCGTTCTCCTCACCCTGCATCGGGGTCTATCAGAGCTCACGCCTACCGCCCATACGCGCCTGGAAGCCGGCGATCGCCTCACTGTGGTGATTACCCCGCAGGCCGCTGAGGCCTGGCACGTCCTGCGGGAGGGATGCGATGTCCCACGGATATGGACATAGCGTGGCAGTGTGCGCGTGCGGTCAAAATACTCCAAGGCGCCTTTGTACCATAAGTTACAATCCGGCTCCTGTCGGCTGGCCGGCTTGCCTTCCTCTGCCCTATCGTCCATGCTCCCTCGCGATGGGAGCAATCATGGCGCAGTGGAGAGGGCGCTGAGCTGGAAAAAGCTGTTAGCGTGTATTACCGGCTCCGTAGACCGGGAACTCCTCACTCAGAATGCCGTGAGGCGGTGTCAACATTGGCCTTTTGCAGCCGCGTCCGGTATGCTGCCCTGTCCATGCATTGTGGTACTCACAGCCTACCCATGGCTACTCACGCCCTCGCTCTCCCTACCAAGCCCCCTGCTCCCAGAAGCTCATACTGTCTGTCAGTGCCTGTCCAGTGAGATGACGTAACACACTGCGAGCGATTAACAAATGCCCCCGTGCATTGGGATAGCTCCCTACCGTATGGAAGAGTCGCGCCCCTATGGCTGCTTGGTGACGAAAGACCGGGGTGAGGTCGAGCATGGCGATGCCGTGCTGTGCCAGGGCATCTTGAAGGGCATGCTGGAGGTCGGACACGGTGTCGCCAAGCAGCGGTAGATAGGTTTCTTCCTTACTCGGCTGGAACACGACGAGGACATACGCACCCTGCTCCTGCGCCAGTGCCTGCAGACGTTGCAGAGCCTGCAGCAGCAGGTGGAAGGCGGGCTGGTCTGGCTGCGCTTCGGCACTTGCTGCTTCTAACTGGTCTGGAAACAGGTGGAGCCACACGCCATCAAGACAGCGAAAGTAGGTGACTCTTTCCCTATGAGACCATAGTATATGAAAGAGATAGCTATGCCTGCTCAAGAGCGTATGGAAGAGGCTAAGAGGATGTTCGAGGCGCATCGGCTCGAAGGCCCTCCAAATCCTGTAATTCTCTCTGCCGTCTGTCCGCCACCAGCGGTCAAACAGCTCCGCATCCTCGAAGTCATTCGCCAGAGATAAGCCCACGAGCACCGTCCTGGGGCGGAGCGCGCTCTCAAAGGTCTCATACACGTGCAGATATTGCTGTGGGCCGGCATCGATGAGCCCCAGATTGAGCACACGCTGTGGCGCCAGCCCCTGGGCGAGCAACGCCGGCCACGCTTGCGAATCCTCCACACCGTAGCCAAAGGCCACGGCGTCTCCTACCACCACCAGGTCGGCCTCTGGGGGCCAGGGAGAAGGGTTACGAAAGCCATGGCCGTCGGTATGGTAGACGGCCGTATAATCTGGCCCAGTGAAGATGCCAGTCCAGAACGGTTGCTCCAGAGCACCGATCGTGGGATGGCCGAGACCGAAATCGTGCGGTTTGGTGTGGAGCCCCTGCTGGAGATCAGCAGGCAACACACTGGCAGGGCACAACCGCAGGAAGCCTTCACCAAACGCTATGAATAGCACCATCACACCAAGGAGCAAACCCATCCCGCGTATAAGGCGGCGCGTGTATGTCTTGCGTACCCCTGTCATGTGATCCTCTCCTCTGCACGCGTATTGTGTATCTGGGTGGCTCACACCAACGCCGAGTGCATCCAGTGCCGAGCCGGCCATCATGCCGTTTGTCCTATCGCCACCCTGGTAAGAGCGACGATGGCGCGTGTCTAGAACGCAAGGCTATGATCGGAACAGACTGGGCCAACTCATGGCAACAATCGGCTGTGCCACGCATACACTGACCAGTGTGAACAGAGGTAAGCACTCACAAGACTCGCGGGTGATGTTGGGCATACTCCCATAATTCTTGTGCTCCTTCAGTGATTGACAGGCACGTAGCATGCGTTGGTCGTTTATGCCCTCCTACAGTGATGGTAACATCGGGGTTGTGCTGGATATTGCGCCACCAGTCAACATGCATCCCCAACCTGAGGCAACAATATACGTCTCTGTCGCTCTGTCACGGCGTAGCACTGCCAGAACAGTGTGGCGAGGCCGGCCGCTGGTGCGGCCAATATGCGTCAGGAGCAAGAACCGCTCGCCCAAAAGCCGCCCAAGCCGCAGGCAATAGAGCCAAATGGGTAAACGCAAGGCCCAGCGCAACAGGCTGCGAGGTTTGTGTTTGACACGAGTCATGGGCAGTTACCGTTTCTCACCCCTGCTGATGACTGATGGGTATGCCCCCGCTCATCTGGTGCGGGAAGTCTTTCATGCGCACCTCAGGCGACGGGATGCGCACTGCCTGCAGCAGCTCCGCCACGCGCTGGCGCAGTCTGCGTCCGCGCAGTGACTAGTGGTAGTACGCCGGCTCGGCCATCTGAGTGTAGATGGAGAACAGCAGGTCAAGGGAGGCCCTCGGGTCCCAGAGAACTGCCAATCCATAGCGCTAGAGCGCTGGTGTGTATCCCTCTCTCTGTGCGGTATACTGCCTCACTTGCGCGTATCTGCTGTCACACGCCTGCGAGTCCGTGAAGGCATGTGAGGACAGACAGCCTGGAAACTCTCGTAGAGACTCAGTCCCGCCACTGCAGCGAAACCCAGAGTGTACAGGAGGAGAAACGGGATAAGGAGATATGCCCCCTGGTGCATCGCAAGGTATATGCCGTAACCACTGTAGACCGCAAGACCGAGTTCCCCCAGACTGAGCCAGGAAAACGCCCCCCGATAGTGTTTCCCTACCCACGTGTCCGATGGGTGTTCGATGCGGAATTTTGGCGTCCGGACAAAGGCCCCCCCCACGTTGCAGAGAGCTTCCAGGATCGCCTTGGTATTGCTCAACGCAATGCCCGTGCCGAAGATCAACAGGTACGGGAAAGACCGCAGGCGGTGGATCCAGTCCGGGTAGAGCTGGCGCTGCGCGTACAGATACAGGCTCGCCGGTCCCACCGTAGCACAGAGGTTCCCCACGGTCGTGAGTAGAGGGGTATGTAGCACACTTACTGGTGTCTCCTGGGGAAGCCAGGGCATCATCAGAGCCGTCCAGAGCATGAGGGGATGGACCAGATAATTGGTGAGGTGCAAGACGGCCTGGCATTTGGTGAAGCGCGGCAGGTCAGCCTGCAAGACGTGCGGCAGGAGTTTCTTCGCGGTCTGGATGGAGCCTTTAGCCCACCGGTGCTGTTGACTTTTCACGCCCGACATCTGCACGGGCAACTCTGCCGGACAGACGACGTGCGGCACAAACTGCATACGCCAACCCCGCAGTTGCACGCGATAGCTCAGATCGAGGTCTTCGGTCAGGGTATCCGCCTGCCAACCCCCGGCATCCACAATTGCCTGCCGGCGCCAGACTCCCCCAGAGCCGTTAAAATTCATGAACAAGCCAGTCCCGCAGCGCGCCGTCTGCTCGACCCCGAAGTGGCCGTCAAGCCCGAAAGATTGCGCCAGGGTGAGACGGGAGTAGGCCCGGTTGAGGTGTCCCCAGCGTGTTTGCACCATGGCGATAGAGGGGTCCTGGAAGAACGGCAGAGTGCGCAGGAGAAAGTCCGATGCGGGGACAAAATCGGCGTCGAAGATGGCAATGAACTCGCCCGTTGCCTGCATCAGGCCCTCGGCTAGCGCCCCGGCCTTGTAGCCGTGCCGGTGGGGCCGATGCTGCAACGTGATGTCGAAACCCAGGTGGCGATAGCGCTCAACGAGCGGCATAGCCATGGCCGTCGTCTCGTCTGTGGAGTCATCGAGAATCTGGATCTCCAACTGGGCGCGTGGGTAACACAAACGCGCCACGGCCTCAACCAGCCGCTGGAGGACGTAGCGCTCGTTGTAGATGGGCAGTTGCACGGTCACACGCGGGTACTGTGGTGTGCTCGCCTCCCAGGATTGCTGCACAGCCGTCTCGTGCTGGAGCACCTTTTTCCACGCACGGCGGTGCAGGAAGAGCATGACGTAGCAATTCATGCCATAGAGGAAGAGACCCCAAGCTGCCAGGCCATGCAGCAGTAGGAGGCCATACAGTATGTATGAAGTCATCAGGTACACTCCGTCGTGACTACTTCTGGACATCTCCTAATCAATTGGAGCCCAGGCGCACGTCAGTTGCCGCCGGTCGTGAATGGCACTCATCTGTATGCACATATCCTGTAGCGATGGGCATGACGACAGTGATCGTCGCCTGTTTTGTGAGGGCGCCTACTCGGACGGTGATCCGCACCCGCCCGACCAGATCCGCCCGCACTATGGCGCGTACCCTGCCGCCCTGGGTGCGGGCCCGTGCGGGTCGGATCGACGCATACCGGGCCCAGGGCGGGTCGACCTGGAGCGCCACGAGTAGGCCATCAACCGGAAGCCCCCGCTCGTTCTGCACGCGGACGACCACGGTGGCGTCTTGTCCCTGGAAGATCGTCTGCGGGGCCTCCAGCGTGACACGATAGCGCGCCGAGGACAGCGTCGATGCCCTCCCAAGAAGTAGCGGCTGTGCAGGGTTCGCAGACCCGAGGAGATCTATGAGGATAGCCACACAGGCCACAGTGTGGAAGCCCACCCAGGGCTGGCGTTCCGTTGCCAGCTGCCTCCCTCTCTCACCCCTCTCACGGAGCCACACGGCTGGGAGCCGGTCACGGAAAGCGTAACCGCCTGGGCTAGTCATACCCGAGCGACAGATCTCTCGTACGACCACGGTGCCCCTTTACCTGAGGCGCAGAGCCTTCAAGGTCTGCGGGTCGAGGGTGCCCGTGATCGGCAACCCTTTGCGTTGTTGATAGTGACGGAGCGCCGCACGCGTTTGCAGACCAAGACGCCCATCCAACGGGCCAGGCGAAAAGCCTGCCGCCTGTAGGCGCTCTTGGACTTGGCGCAGGCGGGCGCGGGCCGCGGCGTGCCGTCCTTCCTCTGGACGGGCACGAGGATTCACCGCCTGATAGGCCTGGATGAATTGGTCGACCTTCTGACTCACGGACGTGAAGATCGCGCGCAGGTCGCTGGCCTCCACCAGCGCAATACTCCCTACCGCCCAGGTCGAGAGCGAGCGCGGCGTCGGGTCACGCAGGAGAGCAGCAGCTTGATAGACAGCAAGGTCAACCGTATATGCATACAGGTCCCCGGTGTGTCTGAGGGTAGTCACAGACACGGTGAAAAGCGCTATGTCTGAGGGTGCTCCCGCGTCCTGGCTGGAGAGCACTCTGATCCTGGCGCGGCGCAACTGGCGCTCCACCTCGGTCTGCACCTGCTGCTTGGTGACCCCACTCTGTTCGATTTCGGGGGCAATGTCCCCCACCCACACTACCACGCCGGGCAGTCCTCTGAGGGTCTCCCGAGCTGCCTCATCGTCCAGTGCCCACACCTGCATCCCGGGCACCACTACCATGCCAATAAGTACAAGAGCACTTACGGTGCAGAAGACACGGGGCCAGCATCGCAGCGCGCTGGGTTGTGGCGTGTGCATGGTCTCTCCTCTGTGCGTGCATGGACAGCGCGTACTGTCAGCCCGGCGCCTGCTGATGCGTCCCTAGCCTCGTGTGAGGGCGTGAGGTCTTCCCAGGCGCGCCACGGGGGCGTCCCGATCGTGGGGTGTGCCTATGGATAGGGAGCTGACGCTCCTTCTGCGTCGTGAGACGCTGGACAGGAGCAGGCACAAGGAGAGCACCCTCTGGGCCGTCTCCAGCCTGTGATGCTGTACTCCTGTCCACGGATTGCCCCGTTGGCATCTGCGGTGCACTAGCGCTAGACTCCGGGGGACCTGCAGCATGCTCCGCCTCCTCCTGGGGCTCGATGCTCCCGAACCCTCCGTGCTGGTCGCTACGTCGGGGCGCCTCGGTAGGCACGTCCGGGGCTCGGGGTGGCGAGACAGCACGCGACACCAGCAGCGCTGGCGTGCCTGGCGCCCATGGTCCCGTTCGTATAGCCCACCAGGCGAGACTGGTCCCGACCACCAGGCCCCAGCATCCTGCCATGGCGATGACATGACCTGGCCACCTACGGTGCGGCTGGAGCGTCCCGACAACCCAGGCGCGACACCCTGGCCACCATGTCAGCAGCGAGCGCCACCTCATACGCCGCCCATATGTGTGCTGGCGCTGGGCCACACGCTCCAGGATCTGGTGCTGGAAGTCAGGAGGGACGGACGTCTGGAACAAGCGGAATAAGGCCCGTGTATGCTGGGGTGTCCAGGGTGGTTCGTCGTGGGGGTGCGGCATGTGTGTGACACCTTTCATAGGCGTGGCAAAACTTGGCTTCGGCACGCGGCAGATGGCGTTCGACCGTCCGCCTACTGACGTTGAGGATACTGGCAATCTCGTCATACGTGAGTTCCTCCAGATACCGCAATACTAGGAGTTCCCGTTCATAGACGCGGAGCCGATGGAGCGCATGCCATACTCGGCGTCGGCGGAATTCTTGACTGACGAGGTCCTCCGGTAAACTGGGGGAATCGCAGTGCACCCGTGCGCTAATCGTGTCCTGGTGGTGGCGCACCAGCACCTCTCGGCGCTTCCTGGTGCGTCCGACTTCCAGGCACTTCTTCAGCGCGATCCCATAGAGCCACGTTTTGATGGAGGAGTGCCCACGGAACCCTGGGAGGCCTGCCCAGGCCGTCAGAAAGATTTCCTGCGCCACCTCCCGAGCCAGCTCCTGATCGAGCAGATGGCACCGACAGTAACTCACGATGGCATCCTGATAGTGCTGGATCAGGACGCCCAGGGCTAATGTGCATTGCCCCTGTGCCAGGTAGTTCCGAACGATTGTCTCGCACTCATCCAGAGTCTCGGGCGAGGTCCCAGATCCCTGCATGTTTCTCTCCGTAGGAGCCCACGCCTTGCTGGAGCATGGCGCAGCTTAGCGGGGACGATGAAGACAGCCCTGCTTGTACACACACGAGGGGACCGCGGTCCAGCGATGTGTGTCCACCGCGGCTCTCCTATACTGTAGTGACACATGGCGTGTGAAATACGACAGCAATGTCTGCCTGAGAGCCCTGCTACGGCGCATGCCACAGGATATTCCCATCGGTATCGGTCACGAAGATCGATGGGGTGCCGTCCGCTTTGCCCAGCTTGACCATGGCACGTTGCGTGCCGCTGTGATCACGGAGGCCCAGGATAGGCTCCCCATCAACCACGCCTAAAAACACACGCACCTCGCCGTGCTGATCGTGGAACACGAGACCAGGAAAGCCATCTCCCCCTACGGTGAGACTGGCACGAGTCAATCCATGCGGGTCATGGAAGGACAACGCGGCACTCTCCCCGATTGTACTCAGCCTGGCGCGGACTTTCCCGCGTGGATCGAGGAGTGCGAAGTGTTCTGCCTTGATGGTGCGAGAAGGAGACGAGAAGGTGCCCATGAGCAACAGGCTACTGCCAAGGATGAGCAGCAAAGCCCCTGCTAGCTTGAGCCGGCGGTTCTGTCGTTCGATTTTCTCCAGGCGTGCGACGACGGTGTCCAGGCATGCGGTCTCGTGTGTCATAGATGGTGCTCCTTGGGCTGTATGCTCACGCTCTCTCCTCACATACCACAGCGGGAGCCCCTATTTCAGCCGCGGATCGAGGGCATCACGCAGCCCATCCCCAAACAGGTTGAAGCCCAATACGGTGATGAAAATGGCACAACCAGGAGCAAGTGCCAGCCAGGGGTGCATCTGGATCCAGGACACATTCGCCTTCAAGTCCCAACCCCAGCTGGGTGTGGGGGGCTGGGTGCCCAGGCCCAGAAAGCTCAGTGAGGCTTCGACAATGATGGCCGTGGCGATACTGAGCGTACCGGTGACTATAATGGGGGTCATGCAGTTGGGGAGAATGTGCCGGAGGAGAATCCAAGGGTCGCGCTGGCCCACAGCCCAGCAGGCCTCAATATACTCCTTTTCCTTAATGGACAGCACGCTCCCACGCACCAGACGCGCATAAATCGGAATGCGCACAATACCAATGGCCATAATGACCTTCATAGCCCCAATGAGCCCGGCAGTGGGGGTAAACATGATCATAATGACGATGGCCAGCAGAAAGACGGGGAACGACAGAATGAGGTCCATAGCGCGCATAATAATGGAGTCGAGCTTGCCACTATAGAACCCGGCAATCAGCCCGAACGGTACGCCAACGAACACCGCCAGCAGGACTGATGAGAGCCCGACGGCGAGCGAAATACGGCTCCCGTAGATGATCCGGCTCAGCATATCACGACCAAATTGGTCAGTCCCCAGGAAGTGTTGCCAGCTCGGCGGTTGGAACGTGGCCGCCGGGTCGTTCAGAATGGGGCTATAGGGAGCCAGCACATCAGCACAGATCGCCACTAAGACGAGCCCCAGCACCAGGCCAAGGCCAAAGAGGGCGGTCGTACTGCGCTTCAGCCGGTGCAGGGTCTCGGCATAGAGCGATGCGGACATGACGCGTTGCCAGACGGACCACTCCATTGGGGCAGTAGCTGGGATGCTGCTATCGCGCGTCTGCTGTTGGATGCGCGCCATACTCCCTCCTTGGCTGCCCAGGTTAGGGGCCGTAGCGGATACGCGGATCGAGACATGAGTAGGTCAGATCAACCACAAAATTGATGCCCACGAAGCAGAGGGCGACGAGCAAGATAAACCCCTGCACTTGCTGATAATCACGGGCAATGATGGCATTGATGCCGTAGGTGCCTAAGCCCGGCAGGGCAAAGAGCGTCTCAATGACAATGGCACCGCCGATCAGAAAGCCCACTTGCAGGCCCATAATGGTAACGGTAGGGATAAGCGCGTTTTTCAGCGCATGCTTGAGAATGACCGCTGTATTGGCCAACCCCTTGGCACGCGCGGTAGTCACATATTCCATCCGGATGATCTCCAACATGCTGGCCCGCAACAGCCGTGTCAGAATGGCGGCCCGTCCTACCCCCAGGGCCAGCGCCGGCATAATGGCGTGTCGCAGGTTACCCCACACGCTTTCCTGGCACACCAGGCTGGGACACGTGCCGGGCCAATACACCCACCCGGAACTGGGGAGCAGGCCGTGCAGGGCAAAGGAAAAGAGCAGTAACAGGAGAATGCCCAGGAAAAAATCTGGAATGGAAATTCCAGCCAGTGCGGAGGTCATGGCCGTGTAGTCAGCCCAGGTGTTCTGGCGCAGTGCCGCCAGAATGCCGGCGGGAATGGCAATGAGCAGTGCTACCGCCATGGCGAGGGCAATGAGTTCCACCGTCACCGGCAGACGCAGGAGCACGTCCTGCAGGACGGGGCGACTGGTGAGAATCGATGTGCCCCAATCCCCGCGCACCAGCTTGCCCAACCAGATGACGTACTGCACCACCAGGGGTTTATCCAGCCCATAGGCTTGGCGCAACTGCATGGCGTCTTCCTCACTATAGGCATCCCCAAGCAGGGCGATGATGGGATCCCCAGGGATCGTGTGCATCACGGCAAACACCACCAGGGTGATCATCAAGATGGTGGGGACGATCTGCAGCAGGCGCTTGAGGATGTAATCCCGCATGGGCCCTCCTCGGTACAGTAGGGCCGCCACGTGCCATGGCAGCCCCACTGGTGTCTGGCCTTTACTTCGCTAGCGACACGGTCTCGTAATGCACCTCGAACTCGCCATTGTAGGTGTACCCCTGCACCCATTTTTGCGCGACGATATAAAACGGTGAGCCAGAGACCGTATTCCAGTAGAGCTTGTCGGCCATATACTCCTGGAGTTCTTTAGCAAGGGCGCGACGCTTCACGGGGTCGAGCTCGCGCGCGTAGCGTGCGTAGTAAGCATCAACGGCGGTGTCCGTGTGCCGCGTCTGATTCCAGGCGCTGGTAGTCACGGACAGGTAGGCATTGCTGTCGAGCGTCAGTAACGACAGCAGGTCTTCGACATCCATATCCCAGGGGCCATCCTGGAGAATGGTGTTCATCCAGGTGACTTTGTCGACCAACTTGATATTGGCCGTCACGCCTATGCGGGCCATTTGCTCCTTGATCACAGTGGCAATGACGTTAAACACCGTCTTTTCCGTATCAGTAATGATCTGAAAGGTGAGAGGTTTAGCTGCGCCATAGCCAGCCTCTGCCAGCAGGGCTTTGGCCTTGGTGGGATCATACGGACACATCTGATTGACGTTTTCTGTGTCCAAGGTCCCCGGCGGATCCATCCCGACCCAGGGCGTCGCCTTGCCCTTGAAGGCAATGTTCACGATCTCTTTCCGGTCGAGGCCGTAACAGCCAATGGCCTTGCGCACCCTAACGTCCCCAAAGATCGGGTGCGGCGCCCGCTCTTTCGACAGGGCCTTGCCGTCGGCCGGCACAGTGACCTTCATCATGGCCACCATCGGCGTCGTCTCCAGCCCGGTCATGACCTTGGCGTCAGGTACTTCGGCTTTCAGGGTGTCCACGTGCTCAGGGCTAAAGGAGAGAATCATGTCGATCTCGCCCGCCTTCAAGGCAGCGACCTGCGTGATCGGATCTTTAATAACACGGATCTGCACGCGGTCCACATAAGGCTCCCCAGGCTTGAAGTATTTGTCCCAGCGGTCCATGACGAGATGATCACCAGGGACCCACTCGGTGAGTCGAAAGGGGCCGCACCCGACAACGGCCTCTGGATTGCCTTTTTTGCGGTCTTCAAGACTGTACTTCTGCGTCGCCGTGGGCGAGTAGAGCACCAGGCCGGTGCGGTATCCGGCCAGCATGTGCAGGAAAAAGGCATAGGGCTCTTTCATGTGGATGCGCACCGTCAGCGGATCGACCACCTCGACGTGATCCACCGCAGCATAGAACGGCCGCATGCCGGACTTGGTTTCCGGGTCTCTGATACGGTCGATGCTGAATTTGACCGCCGCTGCGTCGACTTTCGTGCCGTCATGGAAGAGGACGTTGTCCCGGAGCTTAAAGGTGTATGTAAGTCCATCGGGCGACAAATTCCAGGACGCAGCGGCATCCCCTACGAACTGTCCGTCGGGCGTGATGTTGACCAGGCCACAGCCGATGTTCATCGCTACCCACATCATTTCGTAGCCTGGGGCCGTGTGGAAATCCAGATTGGAGATCCGATTACCATAGGCTACGCGCAGGGTACCGCCACGTTGAGGTTCTGCGGCAAGCGCCACACCTGACAGGAGCAGTGTCAAGCATACCCAGACAGCGGTTATCTTCAGCGACAGGTTGTGTGGATGCATACCTTTCTCCTTTGCCTCACATCATGCCTCCGACGAGGCTGAGCATATTGCTCACGCATCCTGAGTAGTGCTGGTATGGTCGCTTCCCCATAACGACCCAGGACACAGATGAGAAAGGATCGTCTTGTACGACCACGAGGACCCTTTCCGCGAGCACTTGACACCTGGCGTGAAGCATAATATAGTCATATTTGACTTTATAGTCAAATATGACTGATAATCTTTCTGGTTACTGAAGAAAGATAGACCTTTTAGGGGCAGGAAATAGGTAAAACTTTAAGTTCTAAACTTTTAGAGCCTATGTTGAAAGTTACGGGCAGCACGATACGAAGATCTCACGTTCTCGCACCGCTTTACGTCCGACCGCACACTCACACCACGTTGCCCTGTTTACCCTGTCTTATCCGGTGCGCCATGCACCAAGGAGGACTTCCCGTTCCAGGGTAGCCGCATACCTCTACGTGTTGATCCAGACGATACTCTTATGCCAGCACTGTATCCGTGCATTGCTCTACGGTGTTGTGCTATGGCCTGAACTACTCTGGAGAACGATGGAAGTGATGGCATGTAACCTGCGTGTGCGAGGAAGACGATCATGGGCAGACACACAGAGCTCCACGACCTCAGCCGGAGAATGTTTCTCACCACCGCCAGCATAGCGCTGGCGGGTACCACCCTGGGCGGACTCGCGCCCTGGACTGAAGCAGCACAGCGACGTCCGAAACGCGGTGGCACGCTGCTTTTTGGCACGCGCACCGATGCGGCTGGCCTCGACTCACACCGCAATAATCAACTGCACACCTCAACCCCGACGGCAGCCATGTATACCGGCCTGACCGATTACGATCAAAAGGGCAACATAATCCCGGGCATTGCCGAGAGCTGGGAGCCCAACAAGGACCTCACCGCCTGGGTGTTCCGGCTGCGCAAAGGCGTGCTGTTTCACAACGGCCGTGAAGTCGATGCGGAAGCGGTGAAGCTGAATATCGAGCGTATCAAAGACCCGGCCATTGGCAGCGATTGGCACCGGGGCGCGATCGAAAACATCGCGCGCGCCGAGGTCGTTGACAAGTACACGGTGCGTTTTCACATGACTGAACCGGATGCCGCCGTGCCGGTCCACGTGCTGCACTATCCGACGAACCTGATCGCACCAGAATCGTTCGCCTCGGCCTCCGAACATCCCATTGGTACCGGCCCGTTCAAATTTGTCTCCTGGACGCGCTGGAATGAATCCCGCATGGTACGCTTCGAAAATTACTGGGAGACCGACGCCCAGGGCAACAACCTGCCCTACCTCGACGAGATTATTGGTAAACCCAAGCGCGAAGACTCGGTGCGCCTGACAGCCCTGCGTACCGACCAGATCAATCTCATTGATGCTCTCGCCTTTGCCGACGTCAAGCGCTTTCAGGAGACGCAGAGCGACGCATACAATATCTGGCCGACGCATTTCGGCGGCATCTTTGTGGTCTTCAACTTCCGCCGTGGGCCATTTCAGGACAAGCGGCTGCGCACCGCCGCGGCGCACGCGATCGACCGCCAGGCCATGCACTACTCGGTGTTTTACGAGCAGGGGGCCATGCTCGACCAGCCCTATCCCATTGGCAATCCCTGGCACGTGGAGAGCCAGAGCCTGCAATACGATCCAGAGAAGGCGAAAGCCTTGCTCAAGCAGGCCCGCGCCGTGGGTACTGAAGTCAAGATCGTCTGTAGTGCCAATGTGGCCTACAGCCGTGAGTGTGGACAGGTTGTCCAGGAACTGTGGAACAGCGTGGGCTTTAAGGCAACGCTAGAGCCGCTCGATACCGTCCCCTATCTCACGACCCGCCGGGAAGGGAACTTTGACGGGCTGATTCAGGGCAACACCCTGCGCTTCGACCCAGACGATTTTTATGGGCGCAACCTGCACTCCAAGAGTCGCTACGCGCAAGTCCTGTCGGGTTGGCACAATGAGCGCTATGACCAGTTAATCGAAGAAGCCAAACGGACGCTTGACCCGGCCCGACGGAAGGCGTTGTACACCGAGGGCTGGGGCATCGTTAACCAGGAGTTACCCCACTTCCACCTGCATGAAGTAGTCCTTACTTCGGCGGGGATCAAGGCCTTGAAGGACTACCAGCCCGGTGCAACGGGCTCCTTCAGCTACCATGGAGGTGGCATGCGCACGGCGTATAT
>Ga0081455_10001023_pt1 | contig 35256 bp, 26 predicted proteins | sample TabmetS3T2R1_FD_70207 | JGI IMG/M metagenome (GOLD analysis project Ga0081455, IMG submission 70207) | Tabebuia heterophylla rhizosphere microbial communities from the University of Puerto Rico - S3T2R1 | ecosystem: Host-associated > Plants > Roots > Rhizosphere ...
GACGTCTTCGCGCGGAAGAAGGTCCAATTGCCGAAGCGCTCGCAGCGCCTTCAGCATGCTTGATTCCTGCAAAAACGGATGTCGCGCTCCGTGGATGAGCTGCAAGGTCTGGACGATAAATTCGATCTCGCGAATACCGCCGCGCCCAAGTTTCACGTCGCGTTCGAGTTTATCGGCGCCGACGATGTCGCGCTCGATTCGCTTCTTGATATTCGCAATTTCGTCCAGCAAATCCCGCGTTGCGCTCCGGGGATAAATAAACGGCTGATGTTGCCGCAGGAATTCGTAAGCCAGCTCGCGGCTGCCGCCGATTCCACGCGCCTTGATCAGCGCGAGGCGTTCCCAGGTTTCGCCGAACCCCGCGTAATAATTCTCCATGCTATCTAGCGAGCGGGCCAATGGCCCCGCCGAACCCTCAGGGCGTAAACGCAGATCGACGCGAAAAAGGGAGCCGGCTGGATGCCAGGTCGAAAATGTTTCGAGGATTTTTTTACCCAGCCGGTTAAAGAATTCGTGGTAGGAAATGTGGGGAGTGAGCTGGCCTTCCTCACTGTAGAGAAAGAGAAGATCAACGTCCGAGCTGTGATTTAGCTCACTGCCGCCGAGCTTGCCCAGTGCAAGAATGGCGAATTCCGCATCAGGCGAACCATGTTGTTGCCGCAATTCTGCGTCCCAATGTTCGAACACTTTGCGGATACAAATTTCCGCTACCTGCGAAAGCTCGCCGGTGGTCTCCTCGAGGGACGCGACATTTGCAAGCTCGCGAACGGCGATGCGGGTCATCTCGCGTCCTTTCCACACGCGTAGAGGAGAAAAACCTTGATCCGCGACCGAGTTGCCCGCCGATCTCTGCAGGTAGCCCAGCATCTCTCCATATCCACGAGGCGCAGAACAGATTTGGGGCTGACAAAGCCACAGCAGGCTGTCCGGATCGTGGGTGAGGCGCGCTGCGCAAATGCTGGAGACAGCGAGAAGATGAAGCAGAGCCGCTTCGCCCAGCGGAAATTGCTCGACCAAATCGCGAAGCGGCTGCGCGGTCTCGGGCCAGTGGTCCCGGAGCTGAATCAGGACTGTCTCGACTTGTGCCGGATTAATTGAAGCAGCTGCTTTTTCACGAATCCAATGATCACTGCCAGCCATCGCGCACAAAGATGATTCGAATTTGCTTGAAACACTAGTTAGCGATCACGGCGAGGAACGAGGAGCCAGGACGCGCAGCGCTCGCTTCCGTATTCGAAAATCAACCGGGCAACTGCCAGCGAGTTCACCATCAAGCTCTAGAGGAACGTCCTGTTCGCTGGTTATGCGCAGCTGTCGCGTCTGAAAATATTCAATTTCTGGAACATTAATGTCGGAGCTGAAGACAACGTCCTGGAGATATTTAATGATTTCGAGATAACCAAGCCGCTTAAAGACAACGACATCAAACAAGCCGTCGTCGATGACAGCGTGTTTAAAAAACGGAAAAGGTCCTCCGTAAAGGCGCCCGTTTCCGACAAGAACAAAGGAGCCCTCCTCTATGGGAGCATGCTCCGAGTCTATGAACAGTTTTGGCGGTTGCCGTGCCGCGATCTGTGCGGCCGAGATGAGGTAGCTCAGCGGACCGAAACTGCGTTTGAACGCGAGGCTGGTCTCTTTCACCACCTGCGCATCCAATCCAACGCCTGCGAGCTGCACGAAATATTTCCCGTTTGCGCTCGGCATATCGACCAGACGAACGGTTGCCTCTTCAATGATGTCCCAGCAGCGCTGGAGATTGTTCAATGGCAACCCCAACTCCATCGCGAAAACATTGACACTTCCCATCGGGAGCACGCCCAATACGGCATTGCTGCCGGCGAGTCCGTTGGCCACCTGGCTCACTGTTCCGTCGCCGCCGGCCGCAACAATCCGTGTAAACCCCTCCTCAACTGCGCGCCGGGCGAGCGCTTCCGTTTCGCCGGAGTGTGATGTAACTCGGATGAGACAGTTGCCCACCAGAGATTCGACGCGCTCCTGCCAGCTTCGAACGTGTTCAGGGCTGCCAGCCGTTGGATTGAGAATGACAATCGTATCGGTCACAAGGAAGAATAGCAGAGGGCTTTCGTCTTTTCTTCAAACTCGGACTGCGTAACGTCTTACGGTGCAAAAATTGCGCAGGATTCCATTGATTGGTCTAGGGGCAGTGGTTGCGCTTGTCGCGATTCTTTTGACCGGTGTGAATCTGTATGTGCAATCGCAAGGTACGCACGCGAAAATTCAACAGGAATTGAGCCGGCGCCTGGGCACCCCGCTCGCAATCCGCAGCATGAGTGTGACGCCCTGGGGTGGACTGGAGCTTAGCGGCATTACCATTGCGCAAACTTTGCCGGTCGGTCCGCGGCATTTCCTCGAAGCAAAAACATTTCGACTGCGCGTTCGTTTCCTCTCCCTTTTTTCCCGGCGGCTGGTCATCCAGGAGGTCGCACTCGTCGCTCCAAATGTCGTTTGGCCGCAAGACGCGGAAGGAAAATGGAAATTGCCCAGATCACGAGCAACAAAGACCGCGGCTTCAGCTGTGTCCAAGCCGGACATCCTAAACCAACCGGCTCAAAACATTCAGGCGCCTGAAACACAGAAAGCTCCTGTCGTCGCCATTTCTCCGACGAATCCTTCACGTGCGGCTCAGGCGATAGTCAGCACTCCATCTCCGATGCAGGAACCGAGGCTGGCGGTGCCTCCCGAGGTCCGACGCGTCAGTATTAAAAACGGCAATTTCAGTTTTCTCGATCCCGCCGGCAGGCTGCTGGCCAGTTTCAACGGGGTGGACTTTCGCACCAGCATCCGCAGCGCGCTGGCGCTTCACGGCAATACCAGGGTGGCCAGGATTTCCTTGCAGGACCGTTTTTTTCTAGAGGACCTGCGCTCCCCACTGCGTTACGAGCCGGATGTGCTCGAGCTTTCCAAGATTTCCGCGCGCGTCGGTAAAGGTGAGGTCAACGGCTATTTTGCGATGCAACCGGAAGCGGAGGACTCTCCGTTTACGACGAACATAAAGTTTCGCGATGTGCTGGCCGATCAGATTATCGCAAACGCCGGCGGACCCGAGGGAATGGTGCAGGGCAAATTGGAGGGGAATTTCCAGGCGTCCGGCAAAACTGCCGATCCAGAAGCGTTCGTTGGAAAGGGTGAGATTTCCCTGCGCGACGGGCGGGTCCAGCAATACAGCTTGCTTGTACTGTTGGGGGAGCTTCTTCAGATTGAAGAACTGCGAGAGCTTCATCTCGAGCAGGCAGTGGCGAAATATCATGTGCGCCCGGGTTTGGTGACGATTGACGAGTTGATTTTGCGCTCTCCAAATATTCGTCTGACCGCGTCGGGGACAGTGGCATTTAACGGCAAGCTGAAACTCGATTCGCAGCTCGCGATTAACGACAAAATTCGCGGCCAGCTTTTCAAAGCGATTCGCCAGAATTTTCAACCGATCAACGAACCGGGCTATTCTGCCATCGCCTTTCAGGTTGGCGGCACCATCGACCGGCCGAGCACAAACTTAATGGACAGACTCGTCGGCCGCGACATCAGCAGCATGATAAACAGCTTCTTTGGCGGCGGAAAAAAGGAACGAGCAAAAAAGAAGAAGAAACAGATCGAAGAAGCCAAGCCCACAACGTCTGGGCCTCAAGACGCAGACAATGGAGTGCCTGCCGCGCCATCTGCTTCTGCTTTACCCCAGGAGGCGCTGCCTGAGGCGACCGGGACGCCAACGCCCGCCGCGTCGCCATGAGAGTGATCGCCGGCAGCGCCGGCGGAATCCGCCTGGCGGTTCCGAAGCAGGGTGTGCGCCCAACGATGGATCGTGTCAAAGCTGCTATCTTTTCCAGTCTTGGCGACGTGATGGTGAGGGCGCGCGTCCTGGATCTTTTCGCGGGCAGCGGCGCGCTGGGAATTGAAGCGCTTAGCCGCGGCGCGTCTTCTGTTGTTTTTGTTGAGGCGGAGAGACAATCGGCGGAGATCATCGAGAGCAATCTCGCCAAGACACAGTTGAAAGGACGAGTTCGACAGCAGGACGTATTCGATTTCCTTCGGCACAGTTCCGGCGCCGAAATGTTTGACGTCATTTTTGCCGATCCGCCGTACGAAAAAACGGAAGCCGGTGAGCGTTTCACCGAAAAACTGCTCGCTAACGAAGCGTTATTTCAAATGCTGGATCCGGATGGAATTTTCGTCCTGGAAAAGCGCCCGGGCGAAGCGGTTCCGGAATCGAAGCTCTGGCGGCTGCTTCGTCAGAAAACATATGGCGCGACTGAGGTCTTGTTTCTTTCCGGAATCCGCAATCAAAATTCGAAACGCGCAACTCCAACAGTAAGTCATGAGCACGCGAAGAATCGTTGTTGAATGATTCGTTTCATTTACAATTTATTCTGGCCAATCGGATTGTTGTTCTTTTTGCCGGGCTATTTGGTGAAGATGATTCGTCGCGGCGGTTACCGCGACAAGTTCGGACAACGCGTCGGCATTTACGACCATGAACTGCGCGCACGGCTGTCGAAGCGAGAGTCGACATGGCTGCACGCGGTAAGCGTTGGGGAAGTCAATATCGCGTTGAAACTGGCCCATGCATTGCGCGCTCTCGAACCAGAGCGGTCCTGTGTCCTGACCACAACGACAACAACTGGTTTCGCATTGGCCCACAAGAACGCGCCGCCCTGGATCGAAGTCCTATACACGCCGCTCGATTACTGGCCGATTATGCGACACGCGTTTTCGGTGATCAGGCCGGCTCGGATCGTGCTGGTGGAAGCTGAAGTTTGGCCGAACCTTGTTGCCCTCGCCCACGAATGCCGAATTCCAACGATATTGGCGAATGCGCGCTTGTCGCCGAGATCGGAGGGCAGGTTTCGACGGTTTCGATTTTTTGTCGCGCCAACATTTCGTCTGCTGGATCTAGTTTGCGCACAGGAATTGGATGATGTCGAGCGTTGGGTGGCAATCGGGGTTGCGCGCGATCGGATCCGCGCGGTCGGAAGTATTAAATACGATCCCAATGGACGTGACCAGGCATCGAAAGCGCAGGGAAAGGGAGAGGAGGCCGGGCTTTACCGTGGGGATCGCGAGCGGCCGGTGTTGTTCGGCGGCAGCACGCATCGCGGCGAAGAGGAAATTCTTGCCAGGATTTTTCTACGCTTGCGCCAGCAATTTCCATTGTTGCGGTTGTTTATTGCGCCGCGGCACGTTGAACGCCTCCGCGAAATACGCGCTCAATTTGGCTCTTTGCCTCTACGTGTGGCGCTGGCAAGCGAAGTGGCGATCGGTAGTGAATCGGACGCGGATTGTATTGTTCTCGATACAACTGGAGACCTTCATCACTGGTATGCCATCGCCACAATTGTGTTCATGGGAAAAAGCCTGACTGCACACGGCGGGCAAAATCCCGTGGAGCCGATTATCGCGGGGAAACCAGTCGTGTTTGGCCCGCACATGGAAAATTTCGCGACACTGGCGAAGGCGCTGCTATTGAAAAAAGGCGCGATCCAGATTGCCGATATCGATTCGCTTGAACGGACTACCGCGGAGTTGTTACGCGATCGCGAAGCCCGCAAACGGCTCGTCCAACATGCGCGCGAAGTTTTGAACGAGCATCAAGGTGCAACGGCGCGCACAGCGGCATTGATTCACGAACTTCAATCTCGACAAAATTACAGGCACAAAGAAAGCCAACAAAGGCGCAGGGCAACTTGACTGCTTTAAGCAGTCGAGTTCGAAAAGTAGAGGAAAGGATTCAAGGCGATTGGAGCCGCGATTTGCCTTGCGCAAGGGAACGACACTTCTGATATTGGCGATCCTCCGCCTGCGGAATGACCCTATCGTCTAGAGGCCCAGGACACCGCCCTTTCACGGCGGTAACACGGGTTCGAATCCCGTTAGGGTCGCTTTGTTTGTCTGAGCCGAAGTCGGACAGCAATTCCGATTTTTCTTATTGCCGTAAAACTTGCCCCTGTATACGTTCGCATGAACGTTATGCCTCGTACAACGTTCGTAACCAATCTCAGAGCAGCACTGAAAACAATCCGCGAGCAAGCGGACGATGCGCTAAAACAGCTCGAAGCTGCCGAAGAGGAGCGTGCCATGCGGTGGGAATGCAAAGAGTGCGCGTACGTAAAACGCTTTACGCGGCCGGTTCCATTGGAGGCAGCTGGCAGATGCCCCAGATGTAAAAGCACAGAGTTTGAACCTGTTCGGTGATCGCCGCTCTGTGGCCCACCGGAATTATGAACTGCCAGCAATTGCTGTCCCGATTTCAACAAAATCCCCGGGATTTAGATCGAATACTGGCTTTTAGTCTCGGAACACCGAGCGATTCTCCGAGAGAAAAATTTTTCAGAGCACACTAGGCGGAAGTCCTAGCACAAAATGCGGGTTTTTTTGAATTCGCGTGGCTCGTGAATTTTTTCCAAAACAAAACGGAAAGCTTCCGCGTTGTTATTGCGTGTGCGGACGGGTCGAGTTCGGCTGGAATGAGGCGAGTTACAGATGGATCTAACTCTTGAGCAAGTGCTGAGACTGATCGAGCTGATATTCATCTGCCAGATACCGGGATGGACGCTGCTGCTGGGCTACTTTTTAGCGAAGCGGTAAGCGTTCCATTAGCGACGACGCTGTCTACGAAATAAAATTTTCACGCAACTTTCACGCGTTCGCCATTTGGTTGTTACGGTCCGCGGCTTTGGTCTAAGGCATGACCAAAAAAACATGCCGCTCCAGATCCACACTCTCGAAAATCAGCAGATCGATCATTCTTCTGACTGCTATTGCGCTCTGCTCGAGCGCTTATGCAACACCGAAAACGGTGATCATCTCCCTCGACGGCGCCACTCCTCGGATTGTTGATCAACTCAATGCCAACGGGCAACTCAACCCCAATGAGGGAATTAATCTTCTTCGAGCCAAAGGCTTTTCGGCGCAGCAAAATATCACTATCGCGCCATCGCTTACGGCGGCGGCGCACATTGCGATTGCCACAGGATCGATTGCGGCGGCCAATGACGTTGTCTCAAACACGTTTCATCTCGTCGCCAGCCCGTTTACGTTCAATATCAGTGGTTTTTCTGCGCCAATCGGTGGCTATTCGATCGACGGGCCGGCGGAAAGCCCCACTCTAACGGCTGTTCCGCTGTGGCGACCATTACTGGATAACAACAAAACAGTTGCGACCGCGACGTGGCCGGGCGGTGACGGATTGAACATTACGGTTCCAGGGTTGAACCCGAGTCCAATCGTGCAACCGGCTGAGGAACGCACCGTCACCTACACCGTCCCGTTCGGTGCAGCGACTGCGCCATTTCAAAAAGGCTTTAGCTTAAACGCGGCAAACTTCAGCCCCGCACCACCTGCAACGGTCGCAGATCTGATCACAGCAGGACACACGTCATTTAGTCCCGTGCTCCAGGCGGACCTCGAAGCCTTCAACTCCGGCGGCCAGAGTTACTCAATCAAGGTCGCTGCACTGGATACGACAGATGACAGCACAACGAATTACGACACTCTCGTGATGTTCGATGCAAACCATGGCAGCATCCTCGGACCCTTTACCGCTGCGCCGCTCGGCACGGGGCCGGCTTACATCCAGCCAAGTACAAAGATCTCTTCACTCTTTTATCTGGAAGGACACTCGAACAAAGGAGGCGTCCGCTACTTCGTTTCACAACTTGCGCCCGATCTTTCCACTGTGCGGATTGCGCGCAGCTCTGTTAGTTTCATCCCACGCAACGCGGCGGTTCTCGGTGATGTAGACGACATCAACAACAACATTGGCTTCTGGCAGCCGCAGGCGGACTTCCGAATCGTCGAACGGATTGACGCGGTGCCGTCTACTTTCGCTAGTTTTCCTGATACCGAGCTCGAAGCGATCTACGAAGAGCTCGTACGGGAGTTTGTTACTTACCAGACGAACGTCGCTCTGCGCGCAATCTCGCGACTCCCGAACGTGGACGTGCTGATGATTTACATCGAGCAACCGGACGGGTCCGAGCATCAATTCCTGGCGATCGATCCTCGGCAAGCGACAAACCCCAGCGATCCAAACTCGATCGGCCAGAATCAGGATCCCGCGAAGCTGGCGCGCTATCGCGGTTACATTGCCACCGCCTATCAGGTTGCGAACCAAGCGGTGCAGCGAGTGATCAACGCCGTGGGCACTAACGCAGACGGAGTACCGAATAGCGATATCTTCGTCGTCTCCGACCACGGGTTCGATCCGTTCCATACGGCGGTTAACGCCACCGCGTTTCTCAACGGCAATGGTTTCGACACGACAAAAGTCCGCGCCGTTACGTCGGGACCTGCGGTTCACTTCTACATCAATCTGCAAGGGCGCGAGCCGAATGGCACCGTCAGTCGCATGGAATATCTCGCGTTGCAGCAGCAACTGTTCAATGCTCTGCAAAATTTGACCGACTCGAACCCGAATTACACGAACGGCGCAACGACTGTCTTCGACAAGATCTTCACGCGACCGGTGCCGGACGACATCAACGATCCGCAGTTTGGGCGACAAACGAACGAATTTATCGGACAAGATTCCGGCGATGTCTTCGCCATGATGCGCACCGGTTACAACTTCGACGGTGTGCAAACGCCGGTGGTAATTCGCAAAGACGATCCGGTGGTCGGCAATCCAATTCTGTCGGTCCCGAACTTCTATGGAGCGCACGGTTATGATCCAAACATTTCGGACATGAGCGCGATCTTTTTCGCCGCAGGTCCGGACATTGGCCGAGGCACGCTGCATCAGATCCAGACAGTCGATGTTGCGCCAACAATCCTGAAGTTATTCGGTGTCGCAGCCCCGAGCACCGTGGATGGCAAAGCGCTTGCTGTGCGGTTACCGAAAAACCTGCTCACGGGATTGCGTGATCAGCTAAACGCCCTCGTCGTCGGCGACCCAGATAATAGGCGCCACTATAACGACGCGATCGATGCGCTGAATCGTGCGATTAACAGCAACGCCTGGACGGATGGTTCCCACCTGCGCGACAACGGCAGCATGGTATTTGCTGCGGTCGCGGATGCCACACGTGAGCTGCTCAGAATTCAAAATCCTTCCTCCGCAGTGACGGCTACTATCGCGGCACTCGCTGACAGCGCGCGTGAGCTTGCGCAGATCGCAATCGACCAGGCCGTGGTAGAAAACAGAAACCCGCGGCAGGTCGCCGACGCGCAGCAGAAGATTCAGGAAGGCGACGCGAATATCGCGAGCGGCGACTTTGTCAGCGCGATCGAGTCCTTTAAGCACGCATGGCAGCGCGCCTCATAACCTCGGTTCCTTACTTCCCTCGACCGGGTTCGGAGCGCACGAAAGAATGCTCAAATGAACAATAAAAGAAGAGACCCCAATCGGGTGAATCCGAGGTAAGCCCGATAGGCAAACCCAGGCCAACCACCAATTGCGCGTCATTTGGCAGATTGAACGCGTAACGCGCGCCAGGGGAAATGATTGCGGTGGTAGAGCGGTTCACAGTCGCCTCGGGTGAGAGCACGCCTTCAGCGACATCGTCGTTCCATCCAGCAACTGTTTCGAGCATGAGATTCAGGTCGCGAGTCACGGCGAAAATAGCGCTGGCGCCGAGGTTGTAATTCATAAGGTCGTGGTTTCGCACGTCAGGGAACACGGACATGCCGGCGTTGAAATTGAGAGTCCAGCGGTCGCTGACGATCTTGCTGAAGGGCAGGTTCGTTTCGTAGCCGACGCGTCCGACGCCCAAGCCTTTATCAGGATCGCCGGTCGGAAGGACCAGGGAGAAACGTGGCGCGAAAGCCGGAGTGCGTTCGTCTTCGGTCAAAGCCTGCAGGCGATAGTTGAGCCGCATGTCTTCCATGCCATTGTCGTCCTCCGTAAAGGCGTACGGAATAGTGTATGAGAACTGGTGGGTCTGACTGAAGACCGGCCATTCCTGGGTAAAACTCGGCGTAATCTCGCGCGATCCGTTCATGAAATTGATCGGGACATTCAAGATGTGCTGCACCACACCCGGCTCCTGGTTGTAAGCCTCTTCAATGAAAAACGAGTTATCCTGAATTCCTTTGGCGAGTGGCTCGGAGGCAATCGAGGTAGCCACCGACCCCACGGGAGCTGTCACCGAGAGAAGGCGAACGATGGCAGCCCAGGCGCGCGAGCCCAATTTTGCACAAATGACCGAGGCATGCTGACGTTTCATGTCGGGTAATATTGTTCGGTTCATCTTTCCTCAGGAATCGCGCAAAGTCGCGAAATATTGAAAAGGATTTAAATCCGGTCACGATCATTTTTAATTGCTGATCGCTTGAAATTACCGAGGCTGGTAGTTTCGTTTACCCTGATCAAAGCCCATGCAAGCCGCGTTTTATCAATCTGAATCTGACCAGCCCCATCCAGGGAGGGCGCGTTTGATCATCAAGGCGCATCCGGAAGTGCGCCAGCTCATGGTGCGCAATCCGTGGACGGCTCTTATCGCCGTCTCCATCGTGGTGATGCAAACGGGCATCGCGTATGGAATGGGCAAGCTTGGGTTCGGTTATTGGTGGCTCAGCCTTCTCATCGCCTATTGTGTTGGCGCGTTCGCGAATCATGCCAACTACGTCATCATTCACGACGCGACTCACAATCTGATTTTTCGAAACAAAAGCTGGAACAAAATGGTGGCCGTCATCGCCGATCTTCCCAATCTTACGCCCGGGGCGATGGGGTTTCGTGTCTATCATTTGAAGCATCATTCGCATCAGGGGGATTACGAATATGACGCGGACCTGGCGAACCACTGGGAGGCCCGCCTGGTTGGTAATAGATGGTATCGCAAGGCGATCTGGCTCATGCTCTTTCCTTTTTTCCAGTTAACGCGGCCGCCGCGTTTGAAGGCGATCAAGATGTGGGACCGCTGGTTCTTTATCAATTTTGCGTGTGCCGCTCTCTACGACGTGGCAATCATTTATTTTTTCGGCTGGCCGGGGTTTCTTTATCTCGTATTCGCATTTTTCTTTTCCATTGGATTACATCCGGTGGGTGCTCGCTGGATTCAGGAGCATTACACCTACGATTTCGACCAGGAAACCTTCAGCTATTACGGGCCCATCAATCGTGTTGCGCTAAACATGGGTTATCACAATGAGCACCACGATTTGCCCTCGATTCCGTGGAACAACTTGCCCAGACTGCGGGCGATGGCTCCGGAGTTTTACGGCAATCTGAAATATCATTCCTCCTGGAGTCGGTTGCTGTTTCAATTCGTTTTTGACAAACGATACAGTCTGTATTCGCGGGTTGAACGGATGAAAGAAAAGACGGACTCGCAACGTGTTTTTGAGATGACAGCCGACCACGTTGGCAGCCTTGATATGAGTGCGAGGCCCATTAGTTTTTAACAATGGCGGAACGATTGTACGTCTCGAACAAGAACGAAACCGTCCGCATGTTCGAGAGCGATTTCATGGAATTTTTTTCGCGGGTCCACCCGGTGACTCCCCTCGTGTTGTACCTGCCGGTGGTTGGCTACATGCTTTACGTTTCTGTATGGCAACGCCAATTGGCGATTGCAGCGGTAACGGCGCTGTTCCTGGTAGGAGTTTTGCTCTGGACGCTGGTAGAATATCTCATTCACCGATACGTATTTCATTATGAACCGAAGACTCGTTGGGGAAAACGATTGCACTATGTGATACATGGCGTGCATCACGATTATCCCAACGATGCACGGCGGCTGGTTATGCCGCCAGTCGTCAGCATCCCCCTGGCATTTCTTTTCTATGGTTTGTTTCTCCTGATTTTTGGCAGTCTTACCGCGCCCGTTTTTGCCGGGCTGGTATTCGGTTATATCTGTTATGACATGCTCCATTACGCGACGCACCATCTGGCCATGAAACGGGGCGCGTGGCTCTGGCTGAAGCAGTATCACCTTCGTCACCATTTTAAGGACGATCACGTTGGATACGGCATTAGCTCACCGCTTTGGGACTACGTTTTTCGCACCACGCGAAAGTGATGGCAGCCCGCTCCCGTAATCCGCGGCCTTTGCCGGGCTAAATCTTACTTTTCCCTGAAGTTGGACGGTCCCCGCGGTCATAGCTGGGTGACACTAAAATCTTGTCTCAAATCCGAAACTCGCTAAATTGGCTGCCCCGACACGGAAATCGGTTGCATGCGGATGCAGCGAAGAACCCGTAAGGAATCTGTGAAACACGAGAGCTCTCAACTTTGCCGGGACGCTCCGTCCGTTCGGACGGAAGCGAGCGAAAGGCAGCGTACCATTTAATGAATCCGGACCCGGCAAAACTCAGTCTGAGTAATTTTCTGGCGCAGGAAACCGACGATCCGCTCGAGGCGCCTCCCGGATTCACCCATTGGATGCGACAAGCCACCTTCGCGGTGGAACTTTATGAACCGGAGATGCTCGCCAGCGCCGATGCGCGCACCACGATCGATTACAACGGTCGGCCGCGCTCGGTGATCAATCTTTGTTCCTACAATTATCTTGGGTTGGCGAACCATCCCGACGTCATCGCCGCAGCACACGCAGCGTTGAAGACGCACGGTCTCGGCGCGTGCGGTTCGCCGATGCTTTCCGGCATGACGGACCTGCACCGCGAGCTGGAGCGGCAGGTCGCAAAATTTCTCGGGCGCGAAGATGCCATGCTTTTTAACAGCGGATTTGGCGGTGCTCTGGGAACCATCTCGGGGTTACTTCGAAAAAACGACGTAGCGATTCTGGATAATCGCTCGCATTTGAGTTTGCGCGACGGCGCGGCGCTCTCGCGATGTCGCGCAGACAAGTTCGAACATAACGATCCGGCGTCGCTCGATAAGGCGCTGGCGCGCAAACAGGGGCGCCGCCAACTGGTGGTCATGGAAGGAATTTATTCCATGGATGGCGATTTTGGGGACCTGCCGGCCCTGGTTGATGTCGCACAGTCGCACGGCGCGAGTGTTTTTGTCGATGAAGCGCACTCGATGCTCGCGTGCGGCGAACATGGTCGTGGCGCTGCAGAAAAATTCGATGTGGAAAGTCGTATACCGCTTGTTTACGGCACATTTTCAAAAGCTTTTGGCGCGCTGGGAGGATTTGTGGCTGGCCCCAAGGAGACTCTTCGATACCTGCGTTTTTACGCGCACCCGTACGTGTATTCGTGCGCTTTGCCACCCGTGGTGGTGGCGGCAATTTTGAAAGCATTGGAAATCGGAATACGCGAGCGGGAGTTGCGGAAAAAACTGTGGGAAAACGCCGATTACTTTCACGCGCAACTGCGCAACATTGGTATCGATACCGGAAGGTCGACGACCTACATCATGCCGCTGGTGATCGGCGACCGGGAACGCATGTACCGGTTAGGCCACGAGTTGCGACGGCGCGGTCTGTGGGTAGCGCCGGTCGATTACCCAGCAGTTCCCCAAAACAAGATTTGTTTCCGCGCCTGCGTGACCGCGAAACATACCCGCGCCGATCTCGATGAAGCGCTCAACATTCTCGATGACACGCTCAAAGCGGATTCGAAAATTAAGGCCACCACGTTTCGGTTGCGCCTCAAAATGTCTGAGCTGGCGGTGAGGATGGGTTCTTAATGCCGGCACAGGTTGTTCACACGGCAGCCCCCAGGATCGAATCGACTTTCAAAGCCCGCGATGTCGAGGGGGCTTTCGATCTCTATTTCTACAGGCCAATAGGGTTTTGGCTGGCTCAAATTTTTGCGCGTCTCAAGGTGACGCCGGCGGGCGTCAGCTTGCTGGCCGGCGTTTTCGGGGTCGTGGCTGGACACCTTTATTTTTATCGGAACTTGAGCATCAACGTTGTGGGAATGGTGCTGCATGTCTGTGCGAATACACTCGACAACGCGGACGGGCAGCTCGCGCGCCTGACTCATCGGGAAAGCCGGGAAGGCCGCATCATTGACAGCGTTGCCGATCACTTGGTGTTCGTCAGCATTTACCTGCACTTGACTCTCCGTTACCTGGTCGAAGGGTCATCGCCAGCAATCTGTGTTCTGGCGCTTGCCGCCGGAGTCAGCCACGCGTTGCAGGGAGCAGCCGCGGATTATTATCGCAATACTTATCTTTACTTTGTAAGAACCAGAACGCGGACGGACTTGGATTCGTCGTCCGAATTGGTTTCGGATTATCGGAAACTGACCTGGCGCCAGGCACCGTGGCACAAGCTTCTCCTTGCGTTGTATCTGAACTTTACCCGCCAGCAGGAAATGCTGGCGCCACGCGTGAAAACGTTGCGTGATGTCGTCACCAATTTGTTTCATAGCCAACTTCCTGACTGGCTAAAGACCCGTTACCAAAACCTCGCCCGCCCGATGCTCAAATGGTGGGGACTTCTGATGACGAACGTCCGGATGCTGGTCTTGTTTGCGGTCCTGTTCATCGGCCAACCAGTTTATTATTTCTGGTTCGAACTGATCCCGCTCAATTTGCTCTTCGTCTGCCTTCTGTTTCAGCAGGAAAAAATGGCCGGGTCGCTGCTGAACGTCGTTGAGAGCGCAAAAAATTCACCCTAACCACTCTCTGCGTGCCGGACGTCGAAATTTCAGAGGTCACTTCGCGTCGAGAGCGCGACGCGTTCATTCGGTTTCCGTGGAAAGTTTACGCGGATGACCCGGCCTGGGTGCCGCCGCTACTCATCGAACGCAAGGAGTTCCTCGATCGCAAACGTCATCCGTTCTACAAACACGGCGATGCGGCGTTGTTTTTGGCGCGAAAAAACGGCGAGATCGTCGGCCGAATCATGGCCAGCGACGACCCGAATTACAATGCGCAGCATCAATCGAATGTTGGCTGCTTTGGTTTGTTTGATTGCATTAACGATCATGATGTAGCTGCCGCACTCTTTGAACGCGCGGCCAGATGGGTTCGCGGAAAAGGACGTACTGAGATCGTGGGGCCGGTCGACTACTCGACAAACTATACGTGCGGCCTGCTGGTTGAAGGGTTCGAATATCCACCCACGCTGTTGACCACCCACAATCCGCCATACTATGCGCGTCTAATTGAAAATTGCGGTTTCGCCAAGGTGATCGATTTCTTCGCCTGGTGGTTCAGTGATCCCAGCGCGGCAACAGCCCGTTTGCGCAAGCTGGCACGTCGGCTTGAATCCCGGGCTCGATTCACAATTCGTCGCGGCAATTTGAGCGACGTCGAAGCCGAAGCGGCCAATTTTCTCAGCATCTACAACGACGCCTGGAAAGATAACTGGGGTTTTGTCCCGTTCACGAAGCCCGAATTCGACTACATGGCGGCGGAGATGAAACCATTTTTGCGCGACGATTTCACCGCTGTTGCTGAAATGGACGGCAAAGCGATTGGCTTCGCCTTGGCCCTGCCCGATATCAATGTGGCGCTGAAAAAAATAAACGGTCGCCTGACAACCTTCGGGATCCCCATCGGCCTGGCCAGGCTGCTTTATCATAAATCGCGCATTCGCAAAGCGCGTTACATTGCCATGGGCGTGAGGCCGGAGTTTCGTCGGCTTGGTGTAGCCGAAATGATGGTGCTCCGTCTGATGGAGGCTGGCATGGTCAAATGCGGATTTCAGGCGGAGTTGAGCATGACCTTGGAGAATAACGTCATGATCAACCGTTTCATCGAAGCCATCGGAGCGCAGCGCTACAAAACATATCGAATTTTCAAGAGGACAATGACATAGATGAGCAAACCGCAGGACGGGTTAGTTTCACGGTTTTTGAACCGGCCGATTTCACGCCGTATAACCGGCGTTCTGTTGAAGTTTCCAATTCATCCCAACACCTGGACGATATCGATATTTGTTTTGCCGCTTATCGCCGCTGTATTTCTGGTTCGCGGCGGTTACCTAGGCATCGTCATCGGCGCGGCCGTCTTTCAAGTGTTCAGTGTTCTTGATGGTTGCGATGGAGAAATCGCCCGCGCCAAAAATCTGGAATCAAAGTTCGGTGAACGACTGGATTACTTTTGCGATTTCGCAGCAAGTCTTCTCTACGTTCTCACACTTGGTGTGGGGCTTCACCGTTCGGGTGAAGGAATACTGTGTGCTGTTCTAATCACGGCCAACGAGTTGCTCCTACGAATTGGGAAGAGCAAGGCGTCGCTTTTTTCGTCCACATTTCACGACTCCTTTTACGCGAGACACCGGACTGTGGTTGGGCATTCAGGCCTGCTCCATCTAGGCGAGGGATTTGTGTGGTGGCTCTTTCAGTTGACCAAACGCGACATGGCTATTCTCGTTTTTCTTCTGCTTGCGTTACTCGGCTTGGCTGACTGGATTCTTAATCTCTGGACCATTGTCGCGGGGGCGAGCCTGGTTCTGAGCACCATTGCCGTGATCAGGGCCGGTAATGGCGGTGGCGATGTTGCGACGCGTGCCCCGCCATCGTAACCACCAGCGGTTGCCAAGGTGTGAAGCGCTGCGTCGCGCCTAAGTCCTCAGCGCGCTCTGCTTCAACTGGGCTAGGTGTCTTTCCGCATGTTGCAGCATTTGCGGCGTGTCCACGTCCTGCCACCAGTTTCCGCCAATGTCTACGGCACGAACTTTATTGTCACGGGCCATTGACCGAACTCCGTCAGCGAGGCTGCAATCACTTTGGTGGCTGTCCGATTTCGCTCGCTCGAGATAGTCGAAAATTTCGAGTGGGCAAACAAACAAACCGATATCGATCGCATCGTAATCGCGAAGGTTTTTCCCGATGTCGGTGATCTTGTCTCCGCGAGTTTGAACTTTCATTGCATCGTCCAAATCGAAAATGGAATCGAGTTTCCGGTCCACCGCGACGTTGAGATAATCGGAATCAAAAGAATCACGCAAATGATCGGCTATCGCCTTATCGAACAGGTGATCGCTCATTGTGAGCAGAAACGGTCTGGCAACGCGATCGGCTGCCGCGAGCAGGGAAATGCCATTTTGTTTTTGCCACTCGCGATTTTCGATGAAGGACGTGCTGAGATCGGCGGGAATCAACGGTTTCATTTGTGCAATCATGCGTCGGCTTTCATAGCCAACCACCAAGCTGAGAGTCTTGATACCCGCGTGAACCAGCATGTCCAAAGTGTATGAAATCAGCGGACGGCCACCCACGGAAACGAATGGCTTCAGAAAGGTGGTATCGGAACCCCGCAGACGTGACCCTTCACCGGCCATCAAAATCACCGCTTCCTGGATAGCAGTCATATTTGGAACAACTCAGTCGGGCAACACCATGGCTGGACTAGGAGAAGAGAATCATATTCCATAATGGCGCTTCAGCCCCCATACCCGGACGCGTTGTGGAAGAAATCTAAAAATCAACGGCGCAATCTTCGATTCAAACACATCACCGACTGTCACTCGCGGCGGCGGTTGATCTGTATTAATCAAGTTGAGAACTTGGCGTGCGACGATGTCCGGAGAGGGCGCATTTTTCATGGTACGCTCAATGAGGTCCCACGATTTGGTAACTTTATCGCTATACCTGCGATCCCCGTCCGCATTCGTGGTCACTCCTTGATTAAACTCGGTGCGAATATTGCCTGGTTGCAGATCGACGACGTGAACCCGGGAATTACCTAGCTCGATCTGGACACACATGGTGAAGGATGCCATGGCTGCTTTTGCCGCGTTGTAAGCCGCCATAAACGGTACCGGAAGCCGGGATGCTAGCGAAGTGACATTAACGATCAACCCTTCTCCACGTGCCCGCATGTGGTGTAGCGCAAGATCCATCAACTGGATTTGGCCGAAAACAAGAATTTGAAACTGGCTCACAATTGTTTCCTGCGGAAGAAGATCGGCGGGACCAAAATGACCGGCGCCCGCGTTGTTGATCAAAACGTCGAAGTGACCGGCTTCTACGAGCGCGGCATTGAACGCTTCTGTGATCGACATTGGGTCTCCCAAGTCAAGCTGGACGCCATGCAATCGAGGCATTTTGGGAATGCGCTCCAAATTGCGCGATGTGCCCCAAACTTCGTGACCCTCCGTCACAAGTAACTTAGCCACGGCGAGGCCGATGCCGGAGCTTGCACCAGTGATAAAAATCCGCTTCATCATGCCGATTTACTCAAGCGTCTGTGGCGCAACCATCCAACACCGAAGATTGCGACGAAGACAAAGCCAGCCACGACCTGCCCGGCAATTCCACCTAGAACCAAACGAATCATCAGCGCCGGTACAAATGCGATGATTGCGGTAAAAATCGGTTCACGGATCGTGCTCCAAGAGGTACGCCACCGAAAGACCACGCGCATGACTCCATAACGCAAGATGCCCTGGATCACGTAGGGCAGCAGAATGCCAAACGCGGCGCCCATCACTCCAAAACGAGGAATCAGCCAGAGATTTGCGCCAAACGCCACTGCGCAGGTGATCGAAGAATTCACAAGGTTCAAGTGTGGCCGTTGCACCATGATTACGGTTTCACCTAATGACACAAACGCGTTCGTGGCACAGGCGATGCCGACGATCCCGAGCCAGGCGCCACCTTGACTGAAGGCTGGACCGTAGATCAATAAGATCACCGATCCGGCGAGCGTCATGACGGCGACCAGTGGTAACAAGGCCCAGAGCATCCATTCAGCCAGACGAGAATAGGTGGCGGCGGCATGTTGCTGATTGCCCGTTGCGGTCATGCCTGCCACGACTGGGGCAAAGATGGGATTGAACGCCTGGTTAACTTTGCGTAAACCGCCCGCAAGCTCGACCGTGGCACCATAAACGCCAACGGTCGCGAGAGTTACTCCGGGAGCGCGGCCGATGAACCATCCCAGCATGATTACATCCAGTCGTAGGATGAACGCGTTAAGCATCTGATAAATGCTGATAGGAGCAGCGTAGGCGAGCAATGGTTTTGCTTCAGTCCAAATCGAGACGCTGTCGCGCGCAGTCATTCCACTAAAGAGTCTTGAAGCAAATATGAGCGCGACAATTCCCGAAGCCGCGGTTCCGGAGACCGCGGCTACTTCGGGTGCGAATTTCGTGAATCCAAAGCCGAGCGCGATCAAAAGGGCCAGCGTCGTAACGACAGGCTCCGTCATGCCCCGCGAGAAGATGTCGTGTTGCATTACCTTCATCCCGCGCGAAATCGAAGTACAAACCCGATACAAGCCGATGCCTGGCAACGCGCAGAGCACAAAGGCAAGCGCGGAGACCATTTCGCGCGGAAATTGCAATCGATCGCCAAACATTTCGAGCGCTGTAATGCCAACGGCGGCGACGAGACACGACTGCGAGAGAACCAGGACAATCGCTGCGCGGAAAAGGGTGCGACTGCGTGCCAAATCACCGGTGGCCTGAGAACGTGCGATAAAAGTTGTGATGGCGTTATCGAGTCCGAAGACCGCGATCTTGCTGGCCAGATCAGTGTTCGCCCAGGCAACGGAAAACGTTCCCAGCGCAGCGGGTCCGAGAAGCCGCGCCACGAGAAAGGTGAAGACGCCGCGGAGGTTCGACGCCAACATCGCGATAGTGTTCAAGAACGCGCCGCGTTTTAGCTCCACTCCGGTTTTATCTACACGCGCTGGTGCATCTGCTCCCTGTGGCGGGATGTCGAGCAAAGCTTGCGTCCCACTCACTGACTCCCCGTGGAGCCGGTCAGAGGCTTGGGCGATTTCAGTGTTATGCGTCATGAGAAAGAGCGCAGTGATTCATTTTTCGCCGAAAATCTATAGCTAACATCCGCACTCATAATGTTCTCGACGCTACAATCGAGTACTTGGGGCCGCCAAAATTTTCTCGCCAAGCATTTTGGTCGCGCATCAGTAAGTAGGACAGCTTTTATTGCGTCGAGAGGGGACTATCGCTACACTAAGACTCCGTTCGGCCCAAACATATGAGCATTCAAGCGATCCCCCGTGAACGGAAAGGGGCGAAGGCGATTCTTCTATTTTCTAGCAGAAGCTTTCGCGAGGATTGACGATCTTAGGAGGGCCAGAAAATGGATCTCCCGGTCGGCATTCAAACTTTACAACGCACCGATCGCTGGGTTGGTGAGCCGCTTTGCGCCATTCTAACTCTTTTCAGGAGAATCTTTGAATCCGCCGGGCGACCAGGGCCGCGCCAGGTTCAGCGCATTCTTTTCGTCAAGTTCGCCGAGCAAGGGTCAACGGTCCTCGCCTATCCCGCGATTCGTCGTGCGATCGAAATGGTTGGGCGTGAAAACGTTTACTTCGTCGTTTTCGAGGATAATCGCTTCATTCTCGACGCAATGGAAATTATTCCCCAGGGAAATGTGATAACGATCGCGACGAAGAGCCTGTTCGGACTCGCGACTGATACCATGCGAGCCGTGCTGCGGGCACGGAAAATCGGCATCGACGCGGTCGTTGATATGGAATTTCTGACACGCTTTTCCGCAATACTGACATTTGCGACCGGCGCCAGATCGCGGGCTGGCTTTCATACTTTTTTCGGCGACGGACCGTACCGGGGCGACTTAATGACGCATCGGCTCCTTTACAATCCTCATCTCCATACCAGCCAAATGTTCGAAACCATGGTCGAAGCACTGACCCGCGATCCGACGATGCTTCCAACGTTCGACTTTAAGCCTTCCATTGACCAGCCACTTGCAAGCTTTCAGCCGTCTCCGTCTGAAGTTGCCGAAATCAATACCCTCCTAGAGCACGAAAATCCTGGCATCGGTTCTGCGCCGCTTATCTTGCTCAACCCGAACGCGGGCGACTTGCTGCCATTAAGGCGCTGGCCGCCTTTACGTTATGTCGAACTTGCGCGGCTGCTGCTGGAACGTTACCCGGAGTTGTTCATTGTTTTTACGGGTGCACCGACCGAAGCCCCCGCGATTAAACAACTTGCAGACCGGGTGAACTCAAGCCGTGTTATCACTCTTGCTGGTAAAACAACTCTGCGGCAGGTGCTCGTGCTTTACACCCGCAGTGCGATTTTGGTGACGAATGACAGTGGACCGGCTCATTTTGCCTCGATGACGCCGATTCGCGTCGTAGCGTTGTTCGGGCCAGAGACGCCAGCGCTATTTGCTGCGCGATCGCCAAACGCTACCGCCTTGTGGGCTGGCATCGCGTGCAGTCCGTGCGTGAACGCTTACAACAATCGGCAATCGACCTGCCGCAACAATCTTTGCATGCAAGCAATCACAGTCGAAGACGTGTTTAGAGAAGTTACAGACATTTACGATTCATTTAAGCGCGCACCACATCCGGAAGTTAATCTGTCGAATGATGGATGAGCCGACTCATAGGTCGCGCAAATTTTGGTTCGCCGCGCTGGGGATAATCCTCCTGACAATTGCAATTCGACTTCCTTCTCTTTTGCATCCGTTGGCGATTGATGATGAGGCCGGATATTCTGTCATAGCGAACGAGATCATCGACGGAGGCCGTCCCTATGTTGACGCCGTGGATCGCAAGCCGCCACTTCTATTCTGGACATATGCAGCAGTCTTTAAAATCGCGGGCAAGTACAATTGGATGGCGCTGCATGTGCTTTCGCTGGCCTGGACGCTCGCTACAATGGCCGGGCTATATGTAATTGCGAAACAATTGTTCGATCGCGAAACAGGCCTGATCTCTGCGCTCTTTTATAGTGTGTTTCAGCCCTGGCTGAGCTTTAAAAACCTCGCATTCAACGGCGAGGCGGTTATGAACCTGGCGATCGTCTGGGCCTGGGCAATCGGATTCAGACGAGGTTCATTGAAATACCGACCAGAGCTGTTGGGGGCAGGCGCGCTGCTTTGCGCGGCCTTTCTGCTCAAACAGCCGGCCGCGATAGCAGCCATTCCACTCGGAATCTATTTGCTCCTTCCGAGTTATCGGGTCAGTCGTCGATTGACTCGAACGCAATGTGTCGTCCAGGCTGCCATTCTCACAACAGGATTTTTTGGATGTCTTGCTCTTTTTGCAGTCGTCCTCCAGCAACAGGGTATCCTTCGCGAGGCGGTCTACTGGACAATCAGCAATCATACGGTCCCGTACATCTTCTGGAAAAACGGAATTCTGATGACGCTCGCTTTCGTTGGCGCCTGTTTACCGTTGCTGATCGGCGCGGCGATGGCTATCCGAGATGGCTGCGGCTTATGGGCCGGCAAGAGAAGCGAGCAAACGGCGCTCCTGGGACTACTCGCCGCGTCTGCCATCGGCACGGCGGCGGGCGCGCGCTTTTACGACCACTATTACATCCAACTGATTCCACCACTTGCTTTACTTGCCGCGCCGTACTACGCGCAGCTTTGGACAGGAAGGATGCAACCTCCTAACTGGTTGCTACGACCGAGAATAACCTATGCCTGGTTGGTGGTTACCATCGTTGTCTTTTCAATCTCGCATTGGCTGGCTTTGGCTGTGCGCCGTGTTCCGTTGGAGACCGGACGCTATTTGCTCGAGCATTCTGCTCCTAACGACAGGATTTTCGTTTGGGGAGATAAACCAAGAATTTATGTAGAGGCGCGACGACGTCCTGCTTGTCGCTACATCTTATCGTTTCCACTTACAGGTAAAGTGTTCGGCGGACTGATCCCGGGTTTGGATACTCGCGGCCGGATCTTACCCGGTGCCTGGGCTACACTTGAGCAGGATTTTGCCATGCATCCTCCGACCTACATCGTCGATGTTCAACACGATCCAAAAAGTGCACAGTATCCGGTCAAGAACTTTCCGATTCTGGCCAAACTCTTGGAGGAACGATACCGACCGGTAGCACAGACTGCCGAGGGTGTGATTTACCGGATGCGCTAGCCGGTTGGAATGTGGGATTCATGTTGAGTTGTCAGCGGCCGTGAAGGCAAACGCGATAAAGAGGTGTTTTTCCATCCGATTGCTTCGGGGGCAGTTTGTCGTAGGCTGAACGTTCTTTCAGCATTGCATGAAGGCTCTCAAGCACGCTCGCCGGGAATTTTCCGGCTACAACATTTTGGAGTCGGGTAAGCGTCTCTTCGATCGGAGACCGCTCCAATGTAGTCTTTATGTGACCGACCGTTGCAATCTCGATTGTGCCTATTGCACTGAGTACGACAACAGCCGGCCGCATCCAAGCTTCGACGACTTGAAAAAATGGGTACGCAAGATTCGCGAGCTTGGCACCATGCGCATTGCTCTCGTTGGCGGGGAACCGCTGACGCATCCCAACATTGTCGAACTCGTTCGTTATTGTCGCGAACTCGGCTTCGCCACCAGCCTGACTACTAACGGTTTCCTTCTTACGCGTAACCTTGTTCAGCAGCTGGAGGAGGCCGGTCTGCAGGTAATGCAAATCAGCGTCGACCGAATGACGCCGAGTCCAATTACGAAAAAGTCCTTTAAAACGGTGCTGCCGAAGCTCGATTATTTTCATGATTCAAAAATAAGTCTGCATATCACCGGGGTGATTTGTGCCGATACCTTGCCAGAATCAGAGGCGGTACTTGAGACTGGTTTGTCACGGGGAATTCCGACTGAGGTTCGCCTCGTCCACGCGGATCCCTTGCAGCGGTTTCGTGTTGATCGCGGACGACGCGAAGAGCTGGAACGCTTTATTGATTCGATGATCGAACGAAAACGTCGCGGGGAAAAGATTCACACCAGCGAGGCGATCCTGAATTATCAACGCAGCCTCCTTCGCGGTGAGCGCGTCGAATGGACCTGCATGGCGGGTTACAAATTATTCTTCGTTTCCGCACAGGGAAAATTCTGGATCTGCAGCATGGTGCACACAGACAAGCACATCATGGACGTCACACTGGACGATCTATACGCGAACTACCGCAAGAAATCGTGTCAGGAAGGTTGCGGCGTTTATTGTGCTGTGAGTGCTTCGCTTCTCGTTGAAAAGCCGCTCAGCGTGCTGGGCAAGGAGATTGTTGCGCGGGCCAAGCGCGTGCCTGCGATCTTATCGCCTTCTTCAGGCCCGCGAATCGATAACCCGCCGCCTCCTGCTATTACAAATCCAGATGGAACGCAGGAGATGAACGGCAGCGCTAAAGGCGGCCCATTGGCAGATAATCGCGTAGCTTTGCGGGAAGGCTCCTAACAGGAAGCCGCAGCCGAGCACCCAAACGTAAATATTTCTTCGTGCCGCAACGAGCCGAAACGCACGATCGAACGGCGTCAGGTCGTCCAGCAGCCGGCCTTTCGCTATCTTCACCTGGCGTTTTGCAAATTCATCCAACAAGTGCGAGCCGACCAGCAAAACGAAAAAATAAAATACGTTTGGAAACTGGCCACTACGCCATAAGTAAAAGGCGATGGTTGCCCACCACGAATTCTCAATCACGTAATCGAGATGGTGCTCCCACTTGCCACGCTCTGTGGTCTCGATTTTAACGCGCGACTGCTTTCCATCCAGCCCATCGACGAGGCCAAATATCAGCGCAGCGAGAATTCCGAGCCCGATGTAACCAAGTGCGAATGCCGTGGTGGCGCAGCATCCGATGAGCAGACCCGCAATCGTAATTTGGTTTGGCGTGATTCGGGTCCGGCAAAGAAATGAGACGATTCGGGTTTCAATCGGCGCATGGACGTAAGCCGGCAGATCAAGCGTACCCTTTTGAGCGGAATCGAGAATCACGTGCTCGGCTAACCGACGATCTTGCGCCGCTACGGGAAAACAGAACGGACGCACGTGGCGACGCATGCTGACGATGTAATCATCCTGCTCCGCTACGTTCACAATATCGAGCCTGCCATTGTCGATCCTCTGTTTGATCTCCTCGAGGAACGGCGCGTCTGGAGAAAACGCAGAGAGAAAATCCTTCGTAACCAATGCGGGCCCGCACGGATTCCGGATTAAAGACCGCATAAATTCAGGCGGATCAGAATCAACAAGCGCGGCGGATGAATCTCTCGTGCAGAGAATGGCAAGCAAACGCGCGTCACAATAAATGTTTGCCGGGACGATCAAGAAACCCTCGAACGGATCCTGCATCGAAAGCAACTGAGGAGTGAGAGATCCCGGCGCGTACGGAACAACATCGACAATTATTTCTTCACGCGCCCAGGAGCGTTTCGTCACTTCGGCTGCCACGATTTCCGCCGTCGTCGATAAAACAATCGCGCGACGAAACCCGAGTCGCTGCAAGATACGAAGTAAACGTTCAAGTAGGTTAACGCCGCACAATTCGACCAAGGCTTGGGGGCCATCAGCGATTAAGATTGGCTGAACGCTCTCCATTCGTTGCGAGTTTAACGGGGGATGCGGCGCGCCGCTAGCTGCCGGCGAGGCTAGTGCCGCGACACTGCTCAAGAAATCGCACTCCGCGTTCCACGCTGATGACTGGCGGTAATGAGGCCATCTCTCATTTCATGCATCCAGTCACACGCCTCCGCGATAACCGGGTTGTGAGTGGCCAATAGCAGCGCCTTCTCGCCTTCCTGCACGATATTCTGCAGCAGTTCAAACGCGCGCTCGGAGTTGCCGGTATCCAGGTTGCCGGTCGGCTCGTCTGCCAGAATGATTTTTGGGTCATTTGCCAGCGCCCGGGCGATTGCTACACGCTGTTGTTCGCCTCCAGAAAGGTGACGGCTCGGTCTCCGCAGCTTGCTGCCCAACCCGACGGCGTCCAGCAATACCGCGGCGTGTTCGCGCATTTCGTTATCCGAAAGTTTTCCCAGCTTGCGCATTGGAATCATCACATTCTCCTGGGCGGTGAAGTCCTCCATCAAAAAATGGAATTGAAAAATGAAGCCGATGAACTTGCTCCGTCTTCGCGCCAGTTCATCGTCGCTCAGTTGGGAAACTGGCTCCGATTCGATTAAAACGTGCCCAGCGTCCGGCAGATCTAGCAGGCCAAGGATGTACAGCAACGAACTTTTGCCACAGCCGGAGGGCCCAACAACCGCGTGAACACTGCCCGGTGCAATATCGAGTGATACGCCCCGGAGGGCATGCACACGTTCCTCCTCTTCGCCCAAATAGCGCTCGATCCCTTCGCAGCTGAGACAGGCTTCCGAACTCATCTGGAACCTCTAATCGTAACCACCGGCGGCAGTAGAGCAGCCCGACGAGCGGGGACATAACTCGCGATAAATACAGCAAGAATGGCGAGCAATGTCGCGAATAGGTAATGCCTCCAATCCCACGTCACTAAAAAGTAATTTGTATAGAGCAGACCGCGAAGACGAATGGGAATGTGAGATACACCCCAGGTCATTAACGCACCGAGGAGACAACCGAGCAGTGATCCAACCGCGGCGATCAGGGCGCCCTGCCACAAAAAAATGGCGGAAATATCGATGCGCCGGTAACCCATTGAACGCAGAATCGCGATCTCCTTGATTTTCGCGAGCACCGACATCGTAAGGACGTTAAAAATACCAAAGCCGGCGAGGAGAATGATCAAGGAAACAGTAATGGCAACGGACATTCGCAGTGTTAAAAAAAGCTGCAGTGTACTTTCCTCACGTTCCTGCCAACTCGATGCGTTGTGCTGAAAGAGCGTCTCAAACCGGCTGGCCAACGCAGGTGCGCGGTTCGGATTTCGCAGTTTGTAAATGATCATTGACGCGCCGGAAGGTTGTTGCAGGAGCGCCTGCGCGACTTTGGCGTGCGAATAAACCCGGGTTTGATCAATGGAGCCGATTCCCGCTCGAGCGATTGCCGCCACCGTGAATCGCCAGTATTCGCCGTTAGGAGCCAGCAATTGCACAGTATCGCCCACACCAGCTTGCAGTAACTCCGCCAGGCGCGAACCGACGATAATGGCACTGGTGTTGTTTCTAAAGTCATCAAAATTGCCGTCAATCAACTGATGAAGAATATCGGTCGTGCGCGCGTGCAGAGCGGGATCGATGCCGTAAAGATCAACGGTCGCGTTCTCAAATCCCGCACGCGCGCTGACTGTTCCACGGAGAACCGGTGAACAGGAAACTACATTCGAAAATTGCCTGCTCACACGCATGATTTCATTAGCGTTCGTGATCCCTTCGAAATAGACGCGACGCTCCCCCGTTTTCTTGGAGCCCTTCGCGGAAACCATCAGCGGCTCGTAGCGCGGACGAAAACGCGATCGAATGACCAGAGCGCCGTTAGCTCCGATGGTTGAGTCGATGAAATAGCGTGCGAAGCCCTGGGTCTGCGCCTGTGTGCAGATAAAGATCGCCACTCCGAAAACGACACCGCTAAGGCTCAGAAGCAATGCGCGCTTGCGATGCGTCAGAAAACGCAGGGCAATATAAAGTGGAGGGGTCATGATTCATTTGGCGGTGGCGGTGAGTTAACCTTGCGTTGTCGTACTGCCTCCCCGGGGCGGAATTTGTCCTGGTCAGAAACGATCACACGACTGCCGTCTGTCAGGCCGCTGGTTACTTCTGTGAAATCGAGAGTGCGAAATCCAACGCCGACCGTGCGAGAATGCACAATGCCGCCCTTCACCACCAACGCCTGATCGACCAGAAGCGCGCGCGTCGGTACTAAAAGCGCATTCTTGTGGGTGCCGGTAATGATGTTCATCTCGCCGGTCATTCCGGTCATCAAATTGTCTGGAGGATCGCTCATCTCCAGCACAACCGTGTAGCGTTGAGTGGTTGGATCCGCGGCAGGTTGAACTGACGAGACGCGTGCATTGAACGTTTTGGTTCGATACGCATACAATTGCACTTTTGCCTTCATCCCCGGTTTCACTTCACCCACATCTTCCTCGTTTACTTCGCCACGAACGTAATTCTTGTGAGAGGAGACCGTGAAAAGCTCGTTGCCGTCTGAAACCAATTCCCCGTCAATCGTCTGAACGTTCGTGAGAACGCCATCGATCGGGGCCCGGACCTCGGAGTTCTTCATCTGGGCCTCGAGTTTTTTCGTGGTCTCTCGAAGGGAGTTGAGGTTGCGATCCCGCTCGATGCGCTCCGATTCGACCGCGCCCCTGAGCCGGTTTGCTTCGCTCTTTGCCTTCTGATATTCGACTGCGGGCACGTTGCCCGAGCCGACGACCTTTTCGAGTCGCTGCAGATTGTCTTCAGCTGCTCTGAGGAGCTCCGAAGAGGGAAGCGGAAGAGCTGCGCGGTCGATCGCTGCCTGCAAATCGGCTCGGGCCTGTTTCAGTTCCCGGGATGTTTCCTCGTCCGCAATCATCGCCAACAATTGTCCTTTCTCAACACTCTGGCCGATGGCGCCGCGGCCAGCCGAGTAGGCTTCGGCCAAGCGAAGGAAACCGTCATTTTGCGCTCGAACACGCACCACAAAGGCTGGCTCGATCCGGACAGTCCCATAAACCGCGGAGATCGCGGTGCCACGCCGGACGGTGGCCACTTCCGCCACCGGCATCAGGAAATAGTACGCCAACGCGAACACGAGCACGAGAATTGCTCCACCACCCACCAAAATTCTTTTTGATTCCGGCAGTTTCAATTTCGGAGAATTAGTCTGGTGTCCGTCACCCTTGTTTGCAATCAACCGGTGCCTGCCGGTTATCGTTCTCACATCAACTTTTTGCCAGATATTTGAAAGCATTATTTCCAAGACACTGCTGCGGAAACGCTCGTTCGATCACTGAAGGCCAAATAAACAACCGGCAAAGCGTAAGACGCTATTGCAATGTAATTTGTCTTAGTTACCGCGTCCTGTCGAGGCGTCTCCGGTAAGGTTGCCTGTGGGGTACTCACCGCGCAGCGTCATCGCCACAGCACGGATATGTCAATCAGCGTCGTATTACCGTGATTTGGTCGTGTCGTTGGAAAATTGAAAGTAGCGCCCGGTGGCTCGATCCCATTCCGCCACGGCAAGATTGTGTTCGTAAATAGCCTCCAGCAGTCCACTTTTCGTTTCCAGGGCGCCATTTAGCGTGACGCGGTACTCCAGTGGAGATGCCAGGCCGTTGGCCAGATTTTGTTGGACTGTGCGTGCGCTTTCCTCCGCGGCAGCAGTTGAGGAGGCAAGCGATTTTTCGCGGACCTCTGTCGTTTTGAGATCGTTCGCGATGCGTGAGAGCTCACGAGGGATATTCGCCTCTAGTTTTCGACAGGTCACTTCATTGATCTCTCGGGCTGACTGGGCCTTGAGGACTGCGCCTCCCACCTTGCCGTTATCGATTACTCGCCACGTATACACCGCCTTTTCGCGAATTTCCGAGCTGATAAAATCCTGTGTCTTACTCGTCGAGCCTTCGCGGTGAATTCCTGAGACCGGAACGTATTCCCCGGGGATGCTTCCCACGATGATGGGATAATAATCGGCTGCAATAATTCGTTGGTCTTCATTAGCAGAGCGCACAAACAAACGCGCAAGTTTAAGATCCGCTCTGCGCTCCAATGCGGCTGCTGTTTCGGAATTTAGATCGACGCGCACGGGAATCGATTGTAGTTCGCCCTCGGGCTCGGGCAGCGATGCGTTTCCGGGATTGATTGCCATCGCCTGGGCCAATTGCAGTTGGGCCTGTAAATAAGCGCGATGCGCGCTTTCGATTTGGATGTCCAGCTCCGCTGCTTGCACTGTGGCGCTCGTAAGCGCGGTTTTGTCGGTAAGCCCAGCTTCAAAACGGCTTCTTTGGGTAGCTGCGTTCTCGTCCAGCCTTTGTTGTTGTTCTCTGCGGATCGATTCGAGCGACTGATTGAAGAGAGCGGCATAAAACGCAAGGCGCGCAGCGTGCAATTGGTCTACGACGGCAACATTCAATTGCTGTTGCGCAATCAGAACCTCAACATCGCCACGCCGCATAGAGGCAGGCAGCCCCGCGTTAAACAAAGTCTGTGCCAGCGTGCCGCGCCCCACCGCAAAACCTTTTACGCCGCTTTCCCCCGACCGGTGGCCGGCCTGAACGCCTGCCGGCAGGCCCAGCTCGGCGCGAGGCCAGACAACGGAACGGAAAACCAACCGTTGCCCGGCAGCTTGTTCCAGACCCGATTTCGCTTCCAGGATGGCCGGGTTCTTTTCCAGCGTGGTTCGTAAGACAGTTTCCAGCGTGATCGCTCCCGCCGGATAAACAAAACAAGCAATTAGAATGAAGCTGCCGACGAGAGAAGTATATTGCTTCATCGCTGACCTAAATTCTTTGGTGGACGCGCGACGTCGGCAGCCTGTGTCGCATTACGGTTTTGTTTCTTTGCGCTCTCGATTTTTGAACCGAAATCAAGCGCTTCCGAGGAACTTCCGCAGGCGTGTGACAGACGCGCAAGAGCTACGTTGTGCAAATAGATTGCGCTGAGTCGGGTCGTGCGGGTCCGGCTCACGTCGGATGCAGCCTGCAGAATATCAAGTTGTGTTCCCAATCCAGCTGCAAAATTACTTTTAGCGATGTCCAGAGACTGATCCGCCGCCTGAACGTTACTCGTCTCTGTTTCAAGCACTCGATCCGCCTGTTGGAGATCAAAAAAAGCACTGCGCACCTCCGAGGCAACGGCGCGACGTGCTGCGGCCAACGCGTGGACAGCTGCTTCGCGCCGGGCCCGTGTGGCTTGCATCCGCCCTTTGGTCGCCGACCCGTCAAAAATGTTCCACGTCGCGTTAATTCCTACCACTCCGCCGTAATTAAATTCCGGACCGACGTCTGGGTCCCGCTCGCTGTAGACCTCGTAGCCGGAAAAAGCGCGCACATGCGGCCGCAGCGCGCTTCGGTCCAAATTATATTGCTGGTCTTCGATCTCGATGTCTTTTTGCCGGGCTTTGATCACGGCTCGATTCGCATCCGCGCGCGCGAGGCAATCATTCAGGTCAGGATGATTCGGTTGATATTGCAGTTCTCCGGAAATCTCAAATGGATCCCTCTCGCCGCTGGGCTGGGTCTCCGTGCCGAAGAGATCACCAAGGCGAAGATAGGAATTTTTTAGTTGTGTCTGTGCGTTGAACAGCTCTGGCCGTTCATTGGCCAGAGCCACTTCGGCCCGCTGCACGTTCAGGTTGCTCACAATCCCGGCGCTAAAACTCTCCTGCTGGCTCTTGAGTTCTTCATCAAGAACGCGCACAGAATCCTCGCGTACCCGGATCTTTGCCCGATTGAGCAGAAGGTCGTTAAAGGCAATCCGCACGTCCATTGCCACCCGGCTGGCGATCTCCTGTAATTCATAGATCTCTTTTACTACGTTCAATCGCGCAATCTTGTTTTGGCTGGTTACGGCGCCGCCGGTGTAAAGATTTTGTTCGAGCTTAAGGATTACGTTGTAATCTTCTTGACGCAGGTTGGTGTCACTCTGCGTTTGGCGTTTATCGACCAGGCCATTGGAGGTGAGGGAGGGGAGAAATCCGGAACGGGCTTCAATCACTCCACCGCGGGCTGCCTGTACTTTCTTTCTGGCGATTAAGATTTCCGGATTGTGCTCCTCAGCCAGGGCAACTGCCTGGTCGATGGTGTAGGAAGGAACCCCAAATGCCTCTGAGAACAGTGACAACGCAGCGATCAGAGCGCCAATGGCCGCGAACTTTGAGCACATTTCTTATATCTCCTTGCGAGGGCCTTCCTTGCACCAGGAATGCCCCTGACTTTTGCCCTTATATCAGTTCTTGCAAGCAGGCGCGACTTCGGACACATTCGGCGCTTGCACCTTCGGAGCCGCTCGAGACTGGCGCAACGTCCGTGGACTGAGGCGGCCTAACTTGTGTCTTGCTCCGAATTATGTAATTCAGTTAGTTTTTCAGCTTTAACAATCTAGAAATGAGAAAAATAAGAATCGCCATCGTCGGCATTGGCAACTGCGCCAGCTCCCTCGTTCAGGGAATCAATTTTTATGACGGCTCCTCCGTTAACAGCACCGGGATTGGATTGATGCACCGGCAAATCGGTTCGTACCGACCGAGCGACATCGAAGTAGTTGCGGCGTTTGACATCGACCGGCGCAAAGTGGGCTTGGACGTCAGCAAAGCGATTTTCGCCCCTCCTAATTGCACGAAGGTCTTTTGTGACAAGATCAAGCTCACCGGTGCCATCGTGAAGATGGGCTGTGTTTTTGATGGATACGCAGAGCACATGCGCGATCAGGATCCGCTCCGAACCTTCCTTCCTCTGGAGAAAGAATCCACTCGAGAGCAGATCGTGGCGGAACTGAAAGACTCATCCGCGGAATTGATGGTGAACTATCTGCCCGTGGGCTCCGAAGAAGCGACCCGGTTCTACGCCAGTTGCGCGCTGGAGGCCGGGCTTGGATTCGTCAATAACATCCCTGTGTTCATCGCCAGTGATCCAAAGTGGGCGAGGCGATTTGCCGATAAAAATCTGCCGATCATCGGGGATGACATTAAAGCGCAAATGGGCGCCACGATTCTGCATCGGACGGTGGTTGACCTTTTTCGCAAGCGCGGCGTAAAGCTTGTGCGCACCTATCAATTGAACACCGGTGGCAACACCGATTTCTTGAATATGCTGAATCGCGAGCGGCTTTCCTCCAAGAAAACTTCAAAAACCGAGGCGGTCCAATCGGTGATCGGCGAGCGTCTGCCAGACGAAAATATCCATATCGGTCCCAGCGATTACGTGCCCTGGCAGCTCGACAACAAGGTTGCCTTCATTCGGGTGGAGGGGCAGCTCTTCGGCGACGTGCCGATGGAAATCGATGTGAAACTTTCCGTCGAAGATTCGCCAAACTCCGCGGGCGTGGCGATCGACGCCATTCGTTGCTGCAAGCTTGCGCTCGATCGCGGTATCGGAGGAGTATTGCATTCCCCATCTGCCTATTTCTCGAAGCATCCCCCAGTTCAAATGACAGACGACGAAGCGTATCGCTGCGTGGAACAATTCATTCGCGGCGAACGCGAGAACTGATTGCCGGTTTAACGCAGCGAGGTAGACGCCCTCTTTGCTGCGCTTTTTGCTGCTCGTCCATCAAAAGTCGTTGGACGCATCCGGTCGCATTTCGTCCTCGAGCTGTACGGGCGGAAGTTTTTCCAGTCGGCGCCATTCACTTTGCAATTCGTCCTGAGAGTACAGCAGCAGCCGACCGAGTGCGGTCGAAAACAACCCCGCTTCGACCTCGAGATGAGTAATTTCCCTGACGGCTTTCCAATAGGCCGCCAACTGCGGGCGGTAACGCGCGCGAAAGATATCGGCGTCGCTTGATGAAACCTCGTTCGTTTTCCAGTCAAGCAGAAGACACCGGCCAGTTTTGCGGTTAATCATGATTGAATCGATCAAACCTTCAAGCACGCTGCGATCATTCCGGCGCCAGGAGAATGGAAACTCGGCATGAATGAACGTTTCATCGCTGGCAAGAAAATCAGTGATGCTGGGGTCGCTAAACAAATTTTGACGTGTGGCGTTCCAATCTTTCGCTGCAGCTGTTGGGTCGGGAGACGACGGCAATTTTTCTTCGAACAACTCTTGCGCCGAATCAATTCCGCCTTTCCAATCCAGGCGCTCGAAAAATTTGTGCCACCAGCGGCCATAAAGGGTCGCCAGATTATCCTGGCGCGAGCGCGTCCGCATCTCTGAGGGGACGTCCGAATCGAGTGTGCTCGGTGTGATCTTACGGACAAATTCCGACGCGCGGTTCGCGGCGACATAGAGTTCGCGAGGAGTTAAAGCCTCGATTTTGGCACCGTTTTTCTCCGGAGCCAGCGTGGCCGCCGGAGAAGGTCCGGAAATTTCATCAATCGTACTGCTGTGTTGGTCGAATTCGTTCGAATAAGAATCTTTGTCACGAAGCAGCCGCCGAAGTTGCGCTGTTCTCGGTAGTTTACCATCGGTAGTGCGGAAGATTTCCTGATCGAGTACAACCACGAGCGTGTGGCGAGCGCGCGTAGTTGCGACATAGAGAAGGCGTTCAAGCTCCTGCTGTTGGGCACGCTCGATAGCGTCTTTCAAATCCTTCGATTTGTCTTCTTTGGCGAATGCAATAAGCAGTTTGCTATCCACGGGCGATTTCAGCAAATGCGGGTAACGCAGCGATGGCGGCCGCAGCTCGCGCGCAAGGAACGGCACGATCACTGCCTGCCATTCCGAGCCCTTTGCCTTGTGCGAAGTAATGAGTTGGATCGCGTTGTCGTCGGCGGAAAAACGCACGGCGCGCGGCGACGCGAAATCGTTGCGTAACTGTTCGGCGAACTCTGCCAGGATCATTCTATTCGCTTCCGCTTCCGCCGCCTGCGCGAGCAATGCATCGAGTTCGCGTGCAAGATCGCCGAACTCCGTCGCGGGCAAAAGAAGCAAACGCTCGCGCAACTGCGTTTGCTCGATGATCAAAGTGACGGCGTCGAATAACGCCCGACCTTCGGCGTGTTGGCGAATTTCTGCGAGCGCGCGCAAACGTGACGAGATTTTGCCGCTCGCCGACAAAATCTCGTCGATGCGGAATCTCGTTTTCTGCCCTTCGGAGAAAACGGCAAGGTCGTGATCGGATGCGCCATAGATTTCACGGAGTACGCCGACGATCTCGTATGAATTGAGCGGGTCGGTCATTATGGTCAGAAGCGCGGTCAGCCATGCGTAAGCAGGGCTGTCACCTTTGACATCGTATTCAGATTGGATCGCCACCGGCAAACCGACGCGGCGCAACGCTGCAGCCATCGTTTGCAGCCAGGCCTTGCGCGGGCAAAGGATCGCCACTTCCCGCCACGAATCAGCCGAAAGTTTTTTTAGTCCCGTGTCCTTTATCCATCGCGCCAGATATTCCGCTTCAAAGCGTGCCTTCTGGTAATCTTTGAGCTTTTTTCCTTCGGGCAGCAGTTGTGTCGCTACAAGCGGCACGCGAATGACGTTTCCGGGAAGGATGTCTGGCCGGGGTTGCAATTCGACGAATGGAACCTGTCCCTCTTTGTTATTCAAAATCTCCCGGAAAGTTTCGTTAACGAAATCGAGCTGCTTCTGATCGAGCCGGAACGTCACGGCGAATTCCAGGCTTGCACCGTGCTTGGCTGCGATCAGCGCTTCATGAACAGCCCGGTAATAATTCAGGTCAGCGCGACGCCAGTAAATTGATTGCTGGAAGTCGCCAACCATACAGAAATACCCAGGCCGCGGACCCAAATGTCGATCTTGCAACCAGAGACCAGTCGCCTCTGGCGGACGGGTCACTTCCAGCAGCACTGAAAATTGCAGCGGCTCCGTATCCTGCGCCTCGTCAAGAATCACACGAAAATTTTCTTCGCGAATCCTTCGCGCGGCCACCGGATGGTTCAACAACCGTTCCGCCAGTGCGATTTGATCTCCATAGGTAACGAGTCCGTGGTCGAGGCGAAAATCGAGATAATCACGCTGCACTTCCGCAGCGACGCAGGTGGCTGCGTCGCAGATCCATTTTCGCAGAGGCGCAAATTTTTCCTGCCAGAGTTGAGTGAACCTGGCGTTTACTGCCGTGAAACACATCGGCCAGCGCAGATATTCCCAATCGCCCGCGAAACGCTTTTCCCACTCACGCCATTCCGCCTGAGATTTGGAAATGTTGTCTCGGCCCGCCTGGTCGACCTGTCGATAGATCTGGGTGAAATCGATTGGCGGACACGGTCATGGCCCTGGTACCTGCAA
>Ga0081455_10001024_pt1 | contig 35221 bp, 37 predicted proteins | sample TabmetS3T2R1_FD_70207 | JGI IMG/M metagenome (GOLD analysis project Ga0081455, IMG submission 70207) | Tabebuia heterophylla rhizosphere microbial communities from the University of Puerto Rico - S3T2R1 | ecosystem: Host-associated > Plants > Roots > Rhizosphere ...
ACCCCAGCTCAGAGGCATGATCATCAGTTCTGCACGGCGTTTCGCAGCCATATAGTCGTCGCCCATACAACAGCGGTATGGGCTCCTCCTCGGCCTTGCCGGATCGCCGCCTGGATCGCCGCCGCATCCACCGGGACTTGTGAAACACGCCCTATTCAGTCAGCCAGCGGTCCACCACCGGTAACAGGTCGAGCAGCCGGTCGACGACCGCGTCGGGCTCGGCGGTCACGTCGGTGAGCTGGTGCACCGGGATGTCGCTGTGCGGGACGTGTACGGCACGCAGCCCGGCCGCCTGGGCCCCGTACACATCTTCGAAGATCCGGTCGCCGACGTACACCGCGCTGTCGGCGGCGCTCACGCCGACCGCCTCCAGCGCCGCCTCGTACGCGCGTGGGTGCGGCTTGGCCCAGGGCAGCTCGCTGGAGTAGACGGTGGCGTCGAGCAGGTCCAGGACGCCGTCGCGGGCCAGGATGCGGTCGTGCTCGGCGCGCGGCCACATGGTGTTGGACAGCACGCCGACCTTGAGGCCGCGGGCGCGCAGCTCCTTGAACAGCGGCAGTACGTCCGGGTCTGTGTAGGTATGCGGCTCCCAGAAGTCGAACAGCGGTACGAGCGCGTCCTCGGCCAGCGTCAACTCGGCCAGTTCGAACACCTCCGCCAGGCTGGCCCCGGAATGTTCGTGGCGGGTCCGCTTCCACAGCGCGTCCTCGGCGGCGAGCAGCCGGCCGGCAAGCTGGTCCACCCGGTCCGGGTCGAGCTTGCTGGCCACCGCACGCCAGGCGTGTGCGACGTCCACCGTGTGCCAGGGGGTCAGCGTGCCGCCCCAGTCGAATATCACCGCTTCCAGAGCCATGGGCGCCATGGTGTCACCCGCGTGTCGGGCCAGTTGATCAAGGTCCCGCCGGTTGCGGTCCAGGTCGGGCAGCGGATGGCGCCCGCGCGTACGCCCGGGTGGGCGCGCGAGTCGCTGCCGGGGATGCGGCACACTCGCAGGCGACGAACGGGGAGGTTCGATGGGTCGGCTGATCAGGCGCGTGGCCGCGCTGGGGTTACTCGCACTGTTGGCGGCATGCTCGTCCGAGGTGTCCGGGCAGGGCTCGGCGCAGAGCAGCGGCGGCGCGTCGACCAGCGCCTTCCCGACCGACGCGGTGTCCCCGTCCGCCTCCGCCTCGGCGACCCCGAGCGCGACCGGCTCCGGCGGCGGTGGGGGCGGCGGCGGTAACGGTGGCGGCAACGGCGGTGGCAATGGCGGGGGCGGCGGCGGGTCGACCAAGTCCGGTACGCCGACCAAGTCGCCCACCAAGGCGCCGACCGGGCTGCCCGCGATCGACACCTACCAGGCCATCGCCGGGCCGACCTGCGGCGGCACCACCGGGACCAGCCAGGTCACGCTCACCTGGCGTACCCACGAGGCCACCGAGGTCTGGATCGCCATCAGCCAGGTCGCCTTCAGCACCGGCGACCCGCGCACCAACGGCGGCGTCGGCCCGCTGCCCGCCAACGGCACCCGCACGCTGCCCTTCGACTGCGCCAACGACAACCTCTACTACCAGATCCGGGCGTACAACCCGACCCACCTGGACAACCCGTCCGGCATCAACCTCCAGGTCCCCCGGGACGCCTAGCGGCCAGGTCGGCCGGGAGGGTGGCCAGGGGGACCTCGGCGCGCTCGCCGGTACGCCGGTCGCGCAGTTCGACCAGGCCGTCGGCGGCGGCGCGGCCGACCACGACGGTCCAGGGCAGGCCGAGCAGGTCGGCGTCGGCGAAACGGACGCCCGCCGACAGGCCGTCGCGGTCGTCCAGCAGGACCTCCAGCCCGGCGGCGGTGAGGTCGTCGGCCAGTCGCGCCGCGAGGGCCGGCTGGTCGCCGCGGCCCAGGGCCAGGACCTGCACGTGGTACGGCGCGACCGCGGGCGGCCAGGCCAGGCCCGCCTCGTCGTGGTGCTGCTCGGCGATGGCCGCGACCGCGCGGGACAGGCCGATGCCGTAACTGCCCATGGTGAGCCGGATCGGCGCGCGGTCCGGGCCCAGCACGTCCAGCCCGAACGCGTCGGCGTACTTGCGGCCCAGCGCGAAGATGTGGCCGACCTCGATGGCCCGGTCCACCGACAGCGCCCCGGCGCAGCGCGGGCACGGGTCGCCCGTACGCACCTGCGCCACCGGGATGTACTCGGCCACGGTGAAGTCCCGCCCGGCCACCACGTTGCGCGCGTGCCGGCCCGGCTGGTTGGCGCCGGTCACCCACCCGGTCCCGGTTGCCACCCGCGGATCGGCCCAGTACGGCACGTCGGAGGGCAGGCTCTGCGGGCCGATGTACCCGCGGACCAGGTCCGGGCGGGCGGCGAAGTCGGCCTCGGTGAGCATCTCGACCGTGGCCGGCTCGACCCGCGCCTCCAGCCCACGCAGGTCCACCTCGCGGTCGCCGGGCACGCCGATCGCCACGATCTTGTCGTCGATGCGGACCAGCAGGTTCTTCAGCGTGGCCGCGGCCGGTACGCCGAGCAGCGCGCACAGCGTCTCGATGGTCGGCGTGTCCGGGGTGTCCAGCACCTCGATCGGGCCGACCGTCCCCACCGGCACGGCGACCGCGCCCACCTCGACGGCCTCGGTGTTCGCGGCGTACCCGCACTGTCCACACGCGACAAAGGTGTCCTCGCCGACCGCCGCCGGGGCCAGGAACTCCTCGCTGTCCGACCCGCCCATCGCGCCGGAGAACGCCCGCACCGGCACCGCCCGCAGGCCCATCCGCGCGAAGATCCGCTCGTACGCCGCCCGGTGCCGCGCGTACGACTCGGCCAGGCCGGCCTCGTCCAGGTCGAAGGAGTAGGAGTCCTTCATCACGAACTCCCGGCCGCGCAGCAGCCCCGAGCGCGGCCGTGCCTCGTCCCGGTACTTGGTCTGGACCTGGAACAGGATGAGCGGCAGGTCCCGGTAGGAGGAGACCTCGCCGCGGACGAGCAGCGCGAACATCTCCTCGTGCGTCGGCCCGAGCAGGAACGTGACGCCGCGCCGGTCGGCCAACTGGAACAGCAGGTCGCCGTACGCCTCGACGCGGCCGGTCTGCTCGTACGGCTCGCGCGGCAGCAGCGCGGGGAAGCGCACCTCCTGCGCGCCGATCGCCGCCAACTCCTCCCGGACGATGGCGGTGACCTTGTCCAGCACCCGGATGCCCAACGGCAGCCAGGTGGCGATGCCGGCCGCGGCGCGCCGCAGGTAGCCGGCGCGGACCAGCAGGCGGTGGCTCGGCACCTCGGCGTCGGCCGGATCCTCGCGGAGCGTACGGAGGAACAGGGCCGACATGCGGTGCGTCATGCGGCGGATTCTAGGCGCCGGGCAGAGCCGGGCTCGCGGCAATTACCCAGGGCGCGAGCGCGTCGCGGAGCCAGCCCGGGATCGGGGTCTTGGTGAGCGCGGTCGCGTCGACGCACACGTGCCGCAGCCAGCCGTCGACCAGCAGCCGCTCGCCGCGCAGCACCCGGAACCGGGTGGTGATCGCGGTGGTGCCGAGCCGTTCGATGGTGGCCTCGACGTCGATCTCCTCGTCGAAGCGGGCCGCGGCCAGGTATCGCGCGTTCGCCTCGGCGACGACCAGGTCGACGCCGCGCTCGGTCATCAGCCCGTAGTAGCCGATCGCGGCGCGCCACAGCTCGGTCAGGGTCAGGTCGAAGTACGCCAGGTAGTGGGCGTTGAACACGTGACCCTGCATGTCGCACTCGGCGTAGCGGACCCGCAGCCGGTGCCGGAACGGCTCGCCCATCTAGTGGATCCCGGTCAGGAACGCCCGCGCCACCGGGACCGCCGTGGTGTGGCTGGACTCGCCGTCCTCGATGAACACCGCGAAGGCCAGATCGCCCTGGTACCCGACGAACCAGGCGTGCGAGCGCGGCGGGGTGGCGGTGCCGTACTCGGCCGTACCGGTCTTGCCTGCGACGTTGCCCGGCAGCCCGGCGAGGTCGGTGGCGGTGCCCTCGGTGACCACGGCGCGGGCGAAGGTACGGATCGTGTTCAGCGTGGCCGGGTTCAGCGCACCGGGCTTGTTCTTCACCGTGGCGGGCGTACCGGCGACCAGCTGCGGGGTGACGATCGAGCCGTGCTGCAGGCCGGCCGCGACCAGCGCCATCGCGAACGGGCTGACCAACACCTTGCCCTGCCCGATGGCGTCCGCGGCCAGCTCCACGTCGTCGGCCGGCGGCGGGATCGAGCCGGAGAAGGTGGTCACCGGCAGTTGCCAGCCGGCGCCGATGCCGTACTTCGCCGCGGTCGCCTCCAGCGCGCCGGCCGGCAGCCGCGGGGCGAGCCCGGCGAAGGTGGTGTTGCAGGAGTGGGCGAACGCGGTCTGGAGGGAGACCTGGCCGAGCTGGAAGGAGTTCTCGTTGTGGATGATCCGGCCGCCGACGTTCGCGGTGCCGGGGCACGGCGCGAGCTGGGAGGTGTTGGCCACCTTGCTGTCCAGCAGCGCGGTGGCCGTGATGATCTTGAACGTGGACCCGGCCGGATACTGGCCGGCCAGCGCCATGTTCAGCGGCGCGCCCTTGCTGTTGGCCACGGCGAGGATCGCGCCGGTGGAGGGCCGGATCGCCACGATGGCGCCGTTCTTGGCCACCGTGGCCAGCGCCGCCTCCGCGGCCAGCTGCACCTGCCGGTCCAGGGTGATCTTCACCGCGGTGCCCGGCTTGCCGGCGATCTTGTCCAGCGCGGGGCCGGCCGGGTTGCCGTTGCTGTCCACGGCCACGACCTCGGTGCTGGCCGTCCCGGCAAGCTGCTGGTTCAGCGCGCGCTGGAGCCCGGACGTACCAAGCTGGTCGGTGGCGGCGTACCCGGGGCCGAGTTCCTTCAGCACGTCGGCCGTGGCGGTGCCGACCCGGCCGAGCAGCGGCTGGCCGAAGGTGGCGGTCGGGGCCAGCAGCCGCTCGCCGCTCTGGAACACCGTGCCCGGCAGCGGCCGGATGATCGCGCGTACCCGCTGGTAGTCGGTGTTGCGGAGGGTGACGACGGGGACGAACTGGTTCGGCTTGGCCTTGCGCACCGAGGCGATCACCTCGGCGGCGGTCACGTCCGGCAGGTGCTGGGCGAGGGTGGCGGCCAGGCTGTTCAGGTCCTGCACCAGCGACGGGTTGATGCCGACGGTGACCACGGCCGTACGCACGAAGATCGGCTGGCCGGTGCTGTCCAGGATCGGGGCACGGTCGGGCAGCGTACGGCGGACCGCGATCGACTGGCCCGCGGCGAGCTTGGGGTGCAGGTCGCTGGGCTGCCAGCGGACCAGCCACTGGTCGCCGTTCTGCACCAGCGCGAGCGACCCCTCGTACTGCCAGGGCGCGGTGAGGCCGGGAACGGTGAACTTCGCGGTGAACGCGGCCGTACCGCCGCCGTCGCTCTTGCTGACCGCGCCGAGGTCGAAGCTGGCCGCGGTGGGCGCCAGCGTCTCCTTCAGCTTCTGGATGGCGGCCTGCGCGTCGGTCGGGTTGTCGGTGTCCTGGGCGGCCTTGGCCACGTCGCCCGCGGCCCAGGCGTCCAGGAAGGCACGCGCCGCGTCCTGCGCCTTGTGGTCCTCGCCCCCGCCGCCGAACAGCCCGCAACCGGTGGCGGCCAGGGCCAGTACGGCTACCACGCCGATGTGTCGCTTCACGCCTTCATCCTCGCTCATGCCCTGTTTTGTGCGGCCACGGGGCATCGTCCTGGGATATCCCAGGGGCTCGGTCGAGGCTCAGAACAGCACTGTGGCGAACGTACCGACCTGGCGGAAGCCGCACCGGGCGTAGACGGCACGGGCCGGGTGGTTGTAGTCGTTCACGTACAGGCTGACGACCGGGGCGATCTCGCGCAGCGCGGTCCGGACCACGGCGGCGGTGCCGGGTGCGCCGAGGCCGCGACCCCGGTAGCGCGGGTGCACCCAGACGCCCTGGATCTGGCAGGCGTCGGCGGTGGCGGCCCCGATCTCGGCCTTGAACAGCACCTCGCCGTTCTCGATCCGGGCGAACGCGCGGCCCTCGTCGATGAGGTCCCGTACGCGCTGCCGGTACGCCGTGCCGCCGTCGTTGCCGACCGGGGACACGCCCACCTCTTCGGTGAACATGGCGATGCTGGCCGGCAGCAGGGTGTCCAGCTGGTGCGGCAGCACCCGGGTCACGCCCGCGTCCGCGGCGACCAGCGGCTCCTCGGCGATGGCCAGCAGCGGCTGCCGCGGGCGTACCTCCCTGGCCCTGCCCCAGAACGGGCGCAGCATCTCCCACAGCGGCCGGACCAGCTCGGCCGGGCCGACGACCGAGGAGCAGCGCCGGCCCTGTCGGCGGGCCCGCTCGGCAAAGGCCCGCAGCGCCGGGCCGGGATGGCGGGCGACCGGGACCAGGTTGGCGCCGGAGTAGCAGGCGCCCTCCAGCGCGCTGCCGCCGTACCCCCACACCTCGGCGCCGAGCCGCCACGGGGCCAGGCCCGCGGCGGCGATGCGGGCGGCGACGAAGCAGTTGGCCACCGGGTCGGCGGCGAGCAGATCCTGCAGGCCGGCGGCGTCCCTGTCCTCCAGGACACGTACGCCGGCCAGCTTCAGCACGGTTCCCAGCGTAGTTGCCGCGGCGGCGCCGGTCTCGACAACATCGCTCCTGGTCAGCCGATCGACACGGAGGGCTCACCCGCTGGGGCGCCGTCGGCCCGCAACCCGTCGGCCAGCCGCAGCGCCTCGTCGATCAGCGTCTCCACGATCTGCGCCTCGGGCACGGTCCGGATGACCTCGCCGCGGACGAATATCTGGCCCTTGCCGTTGCCGGAGGCAACCCCCAGGTCGGCCTCGCGGGCCTCGCCCGGGCCGTTCACCACGCAGCCCATGACCGCGACCCGCAGCGGCACGTCGATGCCCTCCAGCCCGGCCTGCACCCGCTCGGCCAGGGTGTAGACGTCCACCTGGGCGCGGCCGCAGCTCGGGCAGGACACGATCTCCAGGCCGCGCTGGCGCAGGTTCAGCGACTCCAGGATGGCCAGGCCGACCTTGACCTCCTCCACCGGCGGCGCGGACAGGCTGACCCGGATCGTGTCGCCGATGCCGCGCGAGAGCAGGGCCCCGAAGGCGACCGCCGACTTGATGGTGCCCTGGAAGGCCGGGCCCGCCTCGGTCACTCCCAGGTGCAGCGGGTAGTCGCAGGCCTCGGCCAGCAACTCGTACGCCCGGACCATGACGACCGGGTCGTTGTGCTTGACCGAGATCTTCAGGTCGGTGAAGCCGTGCTCCTCGAACAGCGAGCACTCCCACAGCGCCGACTCCACCAGCGCCTCGGGCGTCGCCTTGCCGTACTTCGCCAGCAGCCGCTTGTCCAGGCTGCCGGCGTTGACCCCGATGCGGATCGGGGTGTTCGCCGCGGCGGCGGCCCGCGCGATCTCCTTCACCTTGTCGTCGAAGGCCTTGATGTTGCCCGGATTGACGCGTACGGCCGCGCAGCCGGCATCCAGCGCGGCGAAGACGTACTTGGGCTGGAAGTGGATGTCGGCGATGACCGGGATCTGGGACTTCGTCGCGATCGCGGCCAGCGCGTCGGCGTCGTCCTGGGAGGGCACCGCGACCCGGACGATCTGGCAGCCGGTCGCGGTGAGCGCGGCGATCTGCTGGAGCGTGGCGTTGATGTCCGCGGTGACCGTGGTGGTCATCGACTGGACGCTGACCGGCGCGCCGCCGCCGACCAGCACGCCGCCCACGTTGATCTGCCTGGTCGGCCGGCGCTGCGCCAAGGTCGGCGGCGGCCCGGCCGGCATCCCGAGATCGACGGTCATCGCTGCCCTCCCGCACTGGCACCGCTCACGCTGTCGGTGCTCCACCTACCGTGTTACACCAGCGGAGTGAACAACACACACCGTGCGCGCGGTTACCTGAACGGGTTGGCGATCGGGTTCACCACATCGGCGTAGATGGTGAGCAATGAGATACCACCCACGATGAAGATCACGGTCAGCATGATCGGCGCCAGCTTGGTCTGGTCGACCACGCCCGGGTCCGCCTTGCCGCGGGCCTTCGCGATCATCGAACGAACCTTCTCGTACGCCAGGATCGCGATGTGGCCGCCGTCCAGCGGGAGCAGCGGCAGCAGGTTGAACACGCCGATGAACAGGTTGAAGCCGGCGAGGAGCAGGAAGAAGGACAGCCACTGGCCGGCCTCGATGGCCTGGCCGCCCAGCTTCGAGGCACCGACCACGCTGACCGGGGTGTCCGGGTCGCGCGGCTCGCCGGACAGGGCGTGCAGCAGCTTCGGGATCTTGGACGGGAACTGCCCGATCGCGGAGAAGGTGGCCTTGAACGCGGTGCCGGTGAAGCCCGCGGTGGCGCCCACGGCCGAGACCGGGTTGTAGCTGACGGTGGCCGGCGGCAGGGTGCCCGAGGCGCCCAGGACGCCGACGTTGATCATCCCGCTGGCGTCGCCCTTCTCCGAGTCCAGCGCCGGGCGGTTGGCCTGCTGGGTGTGCACGGTCACCGTCTTCGTGGCGCCGCCGCGCTGGTAGGTGACCTGGATGTCGGTGTTGGGGTGGGCGCGTACGTAGGTGACCAGGTCGTCCCAGATGGTCACCGTTCGGCCGTCGACCGCGGTGATCTTGTCGCCGGACTGGAGGCCGGCCACCAGGGCGGGGCTGCGCGGGTCGGCGGCGGTGCAGTCCTTGGCGGTGCCGTCGCTGTTGAGCTGCTGGACGCAGGCCGGCACCTCCGACAGCGTCGGCTCGATCGGCGCGTTGTTCGGCAGGCCGGCGGTGATGGCGATGGCGTACAGGACGACGATCGCGAGCACGAAGTGGACGACCGAACCGGCGGACATGACCACGACGCGCTTCCACGGCTTGAACCGCCAGAAGGCGCGTGGCTCGTCGTCGGCGTGCAACTCCTCCAGGTGGGACATGCCGGCGATGTCGACGAAGCCACCGGCCGGGATCGCCTTCAGGCCGTACTCGGTCTCGCCGCGCCGGAAGGACCAGATCTTCGGCCCGAACCCGATGAAGTAGCGCCGGGCCTTCATCCCGAACATCTTCGCGGTGAGCAGGTGGCCGAACTCGTGCGCGGAGATCGACACCGCGAGCACGAGTGCGAAAAGCACCACCCCGAGGGCAAAGCTCATGAACTACTCCCCTGCCCGCCGCCCGCAGGCGACTGTGTCGTCCGACATCAGCTCCCGCGCACGGGCGCGGGCCCACTCCTCGGCTGCAACGACGTCGTCCACCGACGACGGGTCGACATCCCGCGGCGCCTCGGCCACCACCTGTGCGACGGTGTCCACGATGCCGAGGAACGGCAGGCGGCCGGCCAGGAAGTCGGCCACTGCCTCCTCGTTCGCCGCATTCAGTATGGCTGGTACCACACCGCCGGCCGCGCCGGCCTCACGCGCGAGGCGTACGGCCGGGAAGTCGGCGTTCTCCAGCGGCTCGAATCTCCAGTCGTGCTGGGATGTCCAGTCCACCGCGGCGGCGGCGTCCGGGACCCGGTCCGGCCAGCCCAGGGCCAGCGCGATCGGCAGCCGCATGTCCGGCGGGCTGGCCTGGCACAGCGTGCTGCCGTCGCTGAACTCGACCATCGAGTGCACCACCGACTGCGGGTGCACCACCACCTCGATCCGCTCGTACGGCGTACCGAACAGCAGGTGCGCCTCGATCAACTCCAGGCCCTTGTTCATCAGGGTGGCGCTGTTGACGGTGACCACCCGGCCCATCGCCCAGGTGGGGTGGGCCAGCGCCTGCTGCACGGTGACCTCGGCCAGGTCCGCCCGCCGCCGCCCCCGGAACGGGCCGCCGCTCGCGGTCAGCACCAGCCGGCGCACCTCCCGCGCCCGCCCGCCGCGCAGGCACTGGGCCAGCGCGGAGTGCTCGGAGTCGACCGGGACGATCTGCCCGGGTTTGGCCGCCCGGACCACCAGCGGGCCGCCGGCGATCAGCGACTCCTTGTTGGCCAGCGCCAGGGTGCGTCCGGCGGCCAGCGCGGCCAGCGTGGGCCGCAGCCCGACCGAGCCGGTCATCCCGTTCAGCACCACGTCGCACGGGTAGCCCGCCAACTCGGCGGCCGCGTCCGGGCCGGCCAGGATCTTCGGCACCGGGTAGCTGCCCTCGGCGTACCCGTGCTTGGCCGCGGCCGCGTAGAACGCCAACTGCAGGTCCTGGACCACGCTGGCGCGGGCCACCGCGACGGCCTCGACGCGCAACTCCAGCGCCTGCTGGGCGAGCAGGTCGACGTTGCCGCCGCCCGCGGCGAGCGCGACCACGCGGAACCTGTCCGGTGCTTTGCGGACCACCTCGATCGCCTGGGTGCCGATGGACCCGGTGGAGCCGAGCAGGACGATGGTGCGGGGCGTGCTCACCACGCCATTCTTCCCGACAGACGCCGTCCCGACCGAGCGATCTTGGCCGCATCGCCCGCTGGTCGTGCGCATCCACCACCCTCCGTACTGTCCCTGGTCGACGAGAAACCCGATCGGCGTGGCGCCCTCATTGCTGAGCGGATCCTGCCGGTAGCGCACCGCTTCCGGCACACTCTGCCTGTGCGACTCGGGGTGAACGCAGTCATCGTCGATGCCACCGGCCGGGTGTTGCTGGCTATGCGGGACCGGCCGCCGATCTGGAACCTGCCCGGCGGCGGCGTCGAGCCCGGCGAGGCCCCCTGGGACACCGCCGTACGCGAGGCGCGCGAGGAGGTCGGTGTCGAGATCGCCGTCGACCGCCTCACCGGCATCTACCACCGCCCACCCGACGGCGACCCCGTCCTGGTCTTCCGTTGCTCACTGCTCCCCTCCTCCACCGAACCGCACACCAGCCCCGAGGCCCTACAAGTCGCCTGGTTCGACCCCGACGCCCTTCCGACCCCGATGAACCCCTACCAGCCCCAGCGCATCGCCGGCGCCCTCCGCACCACCCCCACTCCCGAACTCCTCGCCCAGCCCGGCCCCAGCGTCCGCACCCTCTATCCCGATCCCGACTAGCCCCCACGCCGCGTCCGGCCGGGAGCCTGGTTCCCCGTTACGATGGACCGCCGTCCTGTTACATCGCCTTGCCGTGGTGAATACCGTTAACTATACACACGGCGTTCACCGGGTTCACACCCGCCCGGAGGTAGCCGGTGACCCGCGACCTACCGCAGAGCGGGTCGCCGATGGAGGCCGAGCTGGCCCGCCAGCTCAGCCGCCGCGACCGGCAGCGCGCCGCGACGGCTGCCGAGATCACCGCGACCGCCCGCCGCCTGCTGGTCGAGGACGGCCCCGAAGGCGTGACGCTGCGCGCGATAGCCCGTGAGATGGGCATGACCGCGCCCGCGCTGTACCGGTATTTCAGCAGCCACGAGGAGCTGCGCGCCGCGGTCGAGGAGGAGCTGTTCCAGGAGTTGGTCGCCGCGATCGCCGCGGCCTGGGCCAGTGCCACGGCGGAGTCGGGCAAGGACCGGCCGATGACGGTCGTACGCACCTTCCGTGGCTGGGCCGTCGACCACCCGCGCGAGTTCGAGCTGATCTTCGCCCAGACCGCAACCCGGTCGGTGGCCGGCGCCGCGCTGTCCCGGGATGCCGAGGCGGGACTCGGCATCGAACGCTTCGGTGCCCACTTCCTGACGCTCTACCAGCAGTGGTGGGCCGAGCACCCCTTCCCGGTCCCGGCCGAGGACAGCCTCGAACCGGCCCTGGCCGAGCAGCTGCGCAGCTACCAGGCCGAATTCGCCCCGGACCTGCCGATCGGCGCGCTGAAGGTCTTCCTCGCCGTGTGGATCCGGGTGTACGGCCTGGTTGCTCTGGAGGTCTTCGGGCACCTGCGGTTCGCGCTGAGCGATGTCGAGCCGCTGTTCGAGGCGATGATGAGCGAGATGATGACCGGCGTACACACAGGGACGCTGCGCTGACCGCGAGCCCGTACGTGGTCAATCCGGACAAGAAACCCCTGCAAGTCTGAATGCCGTAACCCATATGGGGCCAGACGGCCCACATCGGCTTGACCCGGGTCGAATGCGCCTCGTAACGTAGTGACTACCCGAGGTATTTGCCTCTCCGCGCAGGGCGGGTCTACTGACCCTGTCCCGCCCTGCACCTCGCGCCACGCCGGACCATCGGAGAGCCGCCCAGAGGGGCTGGCTATCATGGCGTTCGTGGTTACCGAGCAAGCCGACGCAGCTCACGCCGACCCCGCGCACGCATCCGGGCACGGGGACCTCGCGCATGGGGACGCCGGGCACGGGCACAGCGGTTACCGGCAGGAGCGCCCAGAGGACTGGGGCTGGCACGCCGAGATGGGCCGCGGCGCCCGCATCGCCGGCATCGTGTGCCTGCTGCTGCTGGTCTCGATGGTCCTGTCCAGCCACGGCAGCAAGTGGGAGCTGGTCTGGCTGATCGGCTTCGCCGCGTTCATCGGCATCTCGCTGATCTGGGACTACTACCGGCGCCGCAACGCCTGGCGCTCCTGAGCCTGAGGGCCCACCCCCTGGGCCCCTGGCGCGGCTCGGCGCTCGGCGGCCGCTCTCCCTCTCCGTCGCCCCGCCGCACCGGCCTCGCCGAGACCACCGCCCCGTCCGTGACCGCCGTCCACATTGGACCAGTCGCGGCCGTCGGCGTACTGCTCGACACCTTCGTCGTCCACACGCCGCTAGTCCCCGCACTGGCGGTGGACGTCGGATCGCGGCTGTGGCGGCCGGGCCGCGCCCGGCGGCGGCGATCCGCATCCGGCTCGACCCCGTGGACAGGCAGGACCGCCGCGGCGGCGCGGCCGCGACGGTCCCGGCTGCCTCAGCGGACCGCGGCCAGGGTGGCCAGCAGCTCGGCCAGCCGGTCCATCGAGTCCCGTACGCCGACCTCCATGCCCGACTCCACGTGCGCGTCCCGGGCGGCGACGGACTGGAACACCGAACTCACCCGTACGGTCGTGCGCCCGTCGCGCTCCTCGAAGACCGCGGTCTCCAGCGACACCTGGCCGGGCGCACCCTCGTACTCGAAGGTCTGCACGATCCCCCGCTCCGGCGTCGGCGTCCCGTGGAAGACCCCGCGGAAGGCGTGCGCGACGCCGTCCTCGCCGCGGTGGATGTACCGGTATGTCCCGCCGTCGCGCGCCTCGTGCCGCTCCACGGTCATCTCCAACCGGCGCGGCCCGAGCCACTGAACCAGCAGCTCAGGATCGGTGTAGGCGCGGAACAGCAGCTCGCGCGGCGCATCGAACTCGCGGGTGATGGTGACCAGCGGCTGGCCCGGCGTAGCGGTGATCTCGGTCGTGCTCATGGTGTTCTCCTCTATCTGCGATCCGGCTCTATGTGCGGTGGTGCTGTCGGTGTGCCGCCCCGCGTCCCGGGCTCCGGTTTCAGCTCGGTGAGCAGCGCGTCCAGTCGGTCGAAGCTCTCCTCCCAGTACTCCCGGTACCGGGCGAGCCAGGCGGTCGCCTCCCGCAGCGGCTCGGCCCGCAGGTGACTGAGCCGCGCGGTGGCACGCCGGCTGCGCGAGATCAACCCGGCCTGCTCCAGCACCTTGAGGTGCTTGGAGATCGCCGGCTGCGACATCGCGAACGGCGCGGCCAGCTCGGCAACGCTCGCCTCACCCTCGGTCAGCCGGGCCAGGATGGCCCGCCGCGTCGGGTCGGCCAGCGCGCCGAACACGGCGCTGAGGTGATCCACCGTCGTCATCTATAACCAACTCGTTTCAGAACCTGTTGGTTAGATACTGGAACATGCGTACGCCGCTGTCAAGCGGGTGGGGGTGGTGGCGTCAGTCCTCGTCGCCGAGCGCGGCGAGCTGGCCACAGGCACCGTCGATCTCCCGGCCGCGGGTGTCGCGTACGGTCGTGGACACACCGTGCGCGCGCAGCCGCCGGACGAACTCGCGCTCGACCGGCTTGGGGCTGGCATCCCAGTCACTGCCCGGCGTCGGGTTCAGCGGGATGAGGTTGACGTGCGCGGGACGCCCACGCAGCAGGCTGCCGAGCAGGTCGGCCCGCCATGCCTGGTCGTTGACCTCGCGGATCATGGCGTACTCGATCGAGACCCGCCGGCCGGTCCGCTCGGCGTACCCCCAGGCGGCGGCCAGGACCTCGCCGACCTTCCACCGGGTGTTGATCGGTACGAGCGTGTCGCGCAACTCGTCGTCCGGGGCGTGCAGGCTGACCGCGAGCGTGACCTGCAGCCCCTCGCCGGCCAGCCGCTCGATGCCGGGCACCAGGCCAACGGTGGAGACGGTCACGTGCCGCTGGGCGATGCCGAGCCCGTCCGGGGCGGGGTCGGTGATCCTGCGTACGGCGGCGATCACCCGGTTGTAGTTGGCCAGCGGCTCGCCCATGCCCATGAAGACCACATTGCTCACCCGCGCCGGGCCGCCGGGGATCTCGCCGTCCCGGATCGCCCGCGCGCCGGCCACGACCTGGTCCACGATCTCGGCCGTGGACAGGTTCCGGGTGAGGCCCTGCTGGCCGGTCGCGCAGAACGGGCAGGCCATGCCGCAGCCGGCCTGGCTGGACACGCACATCGTGGTGCGGTCCGGGTACCGCATCAGCACGCTTTCCAGCAGCGTGCCGTCGAAGGCGCGCCACAGCGTCTTGCGGGTGGTGCCGGCATCGCAGGCGATCTGGCGTACGGGCGTGAGCAGACGCGGCAGGAGGTCGCCGGCGAGCCGGTCGCGGGTGGCCTTCGGCAGGTCGGTGAGCTGGTCGGGGTCGCTGGCCAGGCGGGCGAAGTAGTGGTGGGACAGCTGGTTCGCCCGGTACGCCGGCTCGCCCAGCTCGCGGACGGCCTCCCGCCGCTGCTCGGCGGTCAGGTCGGCCAGGTGGCGCGGCGGGCGGGCGCGTCGGGGCGCGTCGAAAACCAGCGGGAGGGAGGTCATGGCCGTACCAGCTTATGCGGCCGGGTCAGACCGGTACGAACGCGGTCAGCAGCAGGTAGGCGACCGCGGCCGAGGGCAGGAGCGAGTCGAGCCGGTCCATCAGGCCGCCGTGGCCGGGCAGCAGGTTGCCCATGTCCTTGACGCCGAGGTCTCGCTTGATCATGGACTCGCCGAGGTCGCCGAGGGTGGAGGTCACCGCGAGGGCCAGCCCGAACAGCGCGCCCTGCCACCAGTCGGCGTCGAAGGCGAACACCAGATAGGCGATGCCGAAGATCGTGCAGCCCACCAGCGAGCCGGCGAAGCCCTCGATCGACTTCTTCGGGCTGACCGTGGGCGCCAGCGGATGCTTGCCGAAGAAGACCCCGGTGGCGTACCCGAAGGTGTCGTTGCAGACCACGGCGGCGATGAAGGCGATGATCCGCTTGGCGCCGTCGTCGGGGTGGGCGAGCAGGATGGCGAAGCCGGCCAGGAACGGCGCGTACATGGCGATGAGTACGCCGGTCGCCACGTCCTGCAGGTAGCCCTGGGGGCCGTCGACCAGCCGCCAGACCATGATCGCCAGACCGGTGAGCAGGAAGGCGATGGCCAGCGCCTCGGCGCCGCGTAGCCAGGCCAACGTCTCCATCGCGGCCAGGCCCGCGAGCAGTGGGATGAGTGGTGGGTGCGCGTCGACCTTGCCGACGGCGTTGACCAGCTCCCAGCAGCCGAGACCGACCGCGATGACGACGATCAGCGCGAAGGCCGGCCGGTACAGGATCAGGCTGGCGAGGACGAGCCCGCCGAGGCCAAGACCGACCGCCAGCGCGGCCGGCAGGTTACGCCCGGCGCGGCTGGCCGGCGCGGCCCGGTCGCCCGGCAACGCCTCGGGTGGCAGCGCCGCCGCCGGGTCGTACCGTCCGTGCTCCCCGGCGTACGCCGGCTCACCCCGAGATGTCATACCTCGAGCAGCTCGGTTTCCTTGTGCTTCACCAGCTCGTCGACGGTGTGGACGTACCGGCCGGTGGTGTCCTCCAGCTCCTTCTCGGCGCGGTGCACGTCATCCTCACCCGCCTCGCCCTCCTTGATGAGCTTGTCCAGCGCGTCCTTGGCGTGCCGGCGGATGTTGCGGATGGCGACCTTGGCCTCCTCGCCCTTGTGGCGGGCGACCTTGACCATCTCGCGGCGCCGCTCCTCGGTGAGTTGCGGCAGCACGATCCGGATGATGGTGCCGTCGTTGCCCGGGTTGACCCCGAGGTCGGAATCGCGGATCGCCTTCTCGATCGCCTTGAGCTGGTTGGCGTCGTACGGCTTGATGATCGCCATCCGTGGCTCCGGCACGTTGATGCTGGCCATCTGCGGGATCGGCGTCGGCGATCCGTAGTAGTCGACCATCAGCTTCGCGAACATCTGCGGCGTAGCGCGGCCGGTCCGGACCGTGGCGAGGTCTTCCTTGGCGACCGAGACCGCCTTTTCCATCCTCTCCTCGGCGTCGAAGAGGGTCTCCTCGATCACGGTGTGCCTCCAGTGTTGTGCGCCCGCCGATCCTGTTCAGCCGGCGTCGTTGCTGACTATCGTGCCGATCTTCTCACCCGCTACCGCGCGGGCGATGTTGCCCTCGGTGAGCAGATCGAAGACGACGATGGGCAGATCATTGTCCATGCACAGGCTGAAAGCGGTAGCGTCGGCGACCTTCAACCCACGGCGCAACACCTCCAGGTACGGCAGCCGGTCGAACCGGGTGGCCGTCGGATTGGTCCGCGGGTCGTCGTCGTACACGCCGTCGACCCCGGACTTGGCCATGAGAACGACCTCACAGCCGATCTCCAGGGCGCGCTGCGCGGCGCAGGTGTCGGTGGAGAAGAACGGTGCGCCGAGGCCGGCGCCGAAGATCACCACGCGTCCCTTCTCCAGGTGCCGGATCGCCTTGCGCGGGATGTACGGCTCGGCCACCTGGCCCATGTGGATAGCGGTCTGCACCCGCGTCTCCACGCCACGTTTTTCCAGGAAGTCCTGGAGGGCGAGGCAGTTCATCACGGTGCCGAGCATGCCCATGTAGTCCGCCCGGGCGCGGTCCATGCCCCGGTCGGACAACTCGGCACCGCGGAAGTAATTGCCGCCGCCGACCACCACCGCGACTTGCACGCCGCTGTTGAGAACGGCCGCGATCTGGGTGGCGATGGTGGCCACGACCTCAGGGTCGACACCGAGGCCCGTGCCACCGGACAGGGCTTCGCCGGACAGTTTCAGGATGACCCGCCGCCATGGAGGGCCGGCCGGCTCGACGTACTCGACTTCAGCTTCCGCCCGCGCCTCGCCTGCGCCGGGATGGCCTGCGCCGGGATCATCCGGATTGGGATGACCCGTCTCAGGCCGGGCCGGCGAGGAGGCCGCCGGCTCGGTACTCGTCACCTGCTTGCCTCCTCGCCCTCACGTCCTGCCCGTCGGGTACGACAGTAGCCCCGCCGCGGCCCGCAGACCCGCTACCGGCGACAACAGTCACTCCTTGGCACCTGGTCAACGCATCCGGTAACCGCGCAACTGCTTTCGGCGACCACCTACCCGCGATCGAAACCGGTCCGCGGTGGTGGCCGCGGATCGGACCGTTGTACCAACCGGGCAAGTGGGCCGAAAGCGGGGTCGCTACTTGCCGACCCCGCTCCGTGACCAGCCTGCTACTTGCCGACCTCGTACCGGGCGAACCGGGTGATGTTCACCCCGGCGGCGTCCAGTACCTGCTTGACGGTCTTCTTGTTGTCCTGCACCGAGGACTGCTCCAGCAGGACCGTCTCCTTGAAGAAGCCGGTCAGCCGACCCTCGACGATCTTGGGCAGCGCCGCCTCCGGCTTGCCCTCCTCGCGCGCGGTCGCCTCGGCAACCCGCCGCTCGTTCTCCAGCAGGTCGGCCGGCACCTCGTCGCGGGTCACGAACAGTGGGCGCATCGCCGCGATCTGCATGGCGGCACCGCGTGCCGCCTCGAGGTCGGTCCCGCCGAACTCCACCAGCACCCCGACCTGCGGCGGCAGGTCCGAGGAGCGCCGGTGCATGTACGAGGCGACCTGGCCGTCGAAGACCGTGATCCGGGACAGCTCCAGCTTTTCGCCGATGACCGCGGCAGCCGAGGCGATGTTGTCCTCAACGCTGCGACCGTCGGCCAGCTTCTCGGCGAGCAGCGCCGGCACGTCGGCGACCCGCGAGGCCGCGGCGTGCGCGACGATGTCGCTGGCAAGCTGCTGGAACTGCTCGCTCTTGGCGACGAAGTCGGTCTCGCAGTTGAGCTCGAGCATGACGCCCTCGGCGGCGGCGATCAGGCCGTTGGACGCGGTCCGCTCGGCGCCGCGCTTCACCGCCTTGGCCACGCCCTTGATCCGCAGGATCTCGGTGGCCTTGGTGAAGTCGGCGTCAGCCTCTTCCAGGGCTCGCTTGCAATCCATCATGCCGGCGCCAGTGGCGTCGCGAAGCTTCTTGACATCCGCGGCGGTGAAGTTCGCCATCGTCGTTCATTCCATCCCTTGACTCGACCGGTACACCCGGCCTTCGGGCGTACCGACTTTCAATCCCTGACACCACACGGCCGGCCCTACCCGATACCGTGCCGTGGCCCGAACAGCAGCGCCACCAACTTTGTGCCCGACCCAGCCCTCGCGCCGATCCGACCTGGTGCCGGTCCAGCGTTCCGCTAGTCCCGCCTTGTGGCCGGTCCAGCCCCGTGCCGATCCAGCGCTGCACCAGGTCCAGCTCTGCGCCGGCCCAGCCTTGGCTATCCGGACCGCAGTCGGTCGCCGCTCCTCGCGCCGCCCGTACACCTTGCCGACCCGCCTTCCGCGGGCCGTGGTGCCTGCCGGGCCTCGCTCGCGCCCACGCCGCGCCACCTGTGCGCCGGTGACCCGCACGGGCGCTGGGCCGCCGCGATCCATCCACCGACGGCGGCCCGGCGCCGCGTGACTACTCGGCTGCGGCCTCGGCCGGCTTGCCCGGTGCGCTGAAGCCGGCCTTCTCGGCGTCCTGCGCGGTGGCGAACCACACCTCGGCGATCGTCGCGTCGTAGTACTGGCCGCCCGGCTCGTGGTACAGCTTCGAGTCGGCGTTGCCCTTGACCGGAAAGCCCTCGGGCTGGCCACCGTCGGCGAGCGGCGCGTGGCTGCCCGCTCCGAACGGCGCCTGGTTGGCATCGGCGTCGTCGCGCACCAGGAGCTGCCGCTCCCACTCAGCCAGCGGCTCGTCGTGCCCGAGCTGACCAGAGGGCTCCGGCTTGTCCTGCGCGCCGGCGTTGGCGTTGGCCGCGGCGCGTGCCATCAGACCGTCCGCGACAGCGTCGGCGATGACCCTGGTCAGCAGCGCGCAGCTGCGGATGGCGTCGTCGTTGCCGGGGATCTTGTAGTCGACCTCGTCCGGGTCGCAGTTGGTGTCCAGGATCGCAACCACCGGGATGCCGAGCTTGCGCGCCTCGGCGACGGCGATGTGCTCCTTCTTGGTGTCGATGACCCAGACCGCGCTCGGCACCTTCTGCATGTCGCGAATGCCGCCCAGCGTGCGCTCGAGCTTGTCCTTCTCGCGCTGCAGGATCAGCGATTCCTTCTTCGTCCGGGTGCCGAACGAACCCGCCTGCTCCAGCGCCTCCAGCTCCTTGAGTCGCTGCAGCCGCTTGAAGACGGTCGAGAAGTTGGTGAGCATGCCGCCCAGCCAGCGCTGGTTGACGAACGGCATGCCGACCCGCTGGGCCTGCTCCGCGATCGCTTCCTGCGCCTGCTTCTTGGTGCCCACGAACAGCACGGTGCCGCCGTGCGCGACGGTCTCCTTGACGAAGTCGTACGCGCGGTCGATGTAGGTGAGGGTCTGCTGCAGGTCGATGATGTAGATGCCGTTGCGCTCGGTGAAGATGAACCGCTTCATCTTCGGGTTCCACCGGCGGGTCTGATGCCCGAAGTGGACGCCGCTGTCGAGCAGGTTACGCATCGTGACGACGGCCATGGCCGCGACACTTCCTCTCCGCGCCCGGGATGGACGCATCCGGTTCTCCCGCGGCCGGGTGGCCGTGGGACCTGACGCCCCTGCCGTGCCGTACCGGGCGCCTGTGTGTTGACCGCGACCGGACCGAACGGCACGCCACCGGCTATGCGCCGGATGAGAGCGTGCGAAGTCGACTCGCCATCTGGCGAGCCGCAATTCGAGTGTACGGCGTTGCTCAGGACGGCAGGAAACCCGGTTGATGTCAAACCGCTATCCACAGCCCTGGCGGTTATCCACAGCCAACAAACTGACCCTGACCTGCACCGATCCCCTACGACACGGTCAGCACATGACCAACAGACCACACCTTGCCGTCGCTCTCCTCCCCCACCACCGGCAGCAGGGCGTCCGACCACGCCGAGCAGTGCTCCTGCTCTGCCTCGCACTGGCCGCCCTCATCCCCCTCCTCCTGCTCACGCTCAGTGCCACCGGCGGCAGCCCTGCCACCCTCCTCACCCATCTCCCGACCTCACTCGACAAGACCTGGTCCCCGCACCAGCCCACCGCAACGGCCCCACCCCCGGCCCACGCAGCCAGGACCCACGCGCCACCCGACAGCGCGTCACGCCCACGCATCGTCGATCGCAGCAAACCCCCGGTATCGCGCTCCACTCCCACACCGGCGTACGCCCTACCTCCCGCCACGTCCCGGTGGGCATGGCCGCTGCCCGGCCGACCCGAAGTCGTCCGCGGCTTCGATCCGCCAGACGTCCCATGGGGCAGCGGCCACCGCGGCGTCGACCTCGCCCCCCGCTCCCGACCAACCGCCGGCCGGCCCACCCCGAACCCGAACGACCCGACGGGCCAACACGAGGCCGCGGGTCGAAGCGACGCGGCGGGCTCGAACGGCTCGCTGCCTGCTGGGACTCAGGTGCTCGCGGCCGGAGCAGGCGTGGTGTCGTACGCGGCCATCCTCGCCGGCCGGGGCGTCGTGGTGATCCAGCACGTTGATGGTCTGCGGACGACCTACGAACCGGTCACCGCGACTGTCCAGGTCGGTCAGCATCTCCAGCGCGGCGATGTCCTGGGCACGCTGGTCCCGGGCCATCCGGGCTGCCCGCGTGTGACCTGCCTGCACTGGGGTCTTCGCCGCGGCAGCACCTACCTGAACCCGCTGCTGCTCATCGGCGGTTCCGGGCCCATCCGCCTGCTCCCCCGCACCAATCCTGCCGGTAACCCCCAGCCCGGCACGGGACCTGGGTCCAGCAGCGCGGACCAAGCCGGAGCGGCCGCTCACGCCGGCAGCGGAGCCCGACCTGGGCCCGAAGCTCAGTCCGAAGCTCGGCCCAACGCCGCTGTCTCACCTGGAGCAACTGGTCCGTCCACCGCCGCCGCGTCGGCCCCTTCCGACGGTGTCGGGAGGATTCATACCGAGATGACACTGCTGGTCGCGGTCGGCGGCGTCGCACTCATCGCCGCGGTCACCCGCCGGCCACCCCTGTGATCAGGGGGGTAGCGGCCTCATGAGGTCGGCATGCTCAGGCGCGCGGGTGCGCCTGGCGGTAGGCGGCTCGTAGGCGCTCGATCGAGACGTGCGTGTAGAGCTGGGTGGTGGCCAGGCTGCTGTGGCCGAGCAACTCCTGCACCGAGCGAAGGTCAGCGCCGCCCTCGAGCAGGTGGGTCGCCGCGGAATGCCGGAGCCCGTGCGGTCCGATGTCAGGAGCACCGTCAACGAGTGCGATCTGGCGGTGAACGATGCGCCGGACCGACCGGGGGTCGAGCCGGCGGCCACGGTCACCCAGCAGGAGCGCCGGCCCGCTGGCGTCGGTGACCAGTTCGTGCCGGCCGCGCGCCAGCCACTGGTCGGCCGCGTGCTCGGCGGGAAGGCCGTACGGGACAGCGCGCTCCTTGTCGCCCTTGCCGATGACCCGCACGATCCGGCGAGTTCGGTCCATGTCGTCGACGTCGAGCCGCACCAGTTCGGCGACGCGGATGCCCGTCGCGTACAGCAACTCGAGCACCAACCGGTCTCGCAGGCTTGCCGGTGTCTGGTCGGTTGCCGTCTCCATCAGCACGCCGGCCTCCCGCTGGTGCAGGACGGGCGGCAGCGTCTGCCTGGTGCGCGGGGTGGCGAGTTGTAGCCCCGGGTCGCTGGTCAGCAGGCCTTCCCTGAAGGCGTAGGCGGTGAAGGCCCGCGCAGCAGCCGTGCGCCGGGCGAGGGTCGTCCGCGCGGCGCCGGCGGCGTGCAGCTCACCCAGCCACCGCCGCAGCGCCGCAACATCGAGCTCTCCGAACCCGCGGCAACCCGAGCGCACGAACTGGTCGAGCAGGCCGACAACGTCGGTCACGTACGCGCGGACGCTGTGCGGTGACATCGAACGCTCCAGCCGCAGGTAGCGCTCGAACCCGTCGACGCCGTCCCGCAGAGTCCCGGGCAACTCGCGGCGCAGCACCTCCGTAGCCGCCGCGCGCCGCCCCTTCCTCTCGCCTGCCGTGCTCATGACACCCCGGCTCCCGCGGGCCAGCCCGGCAGGCCCGCCATCGGCGTCGCCTGCCCGTCGAACCGCAGCCGCAGCCGCAGCAACGTCCTACCGCGCCTGGGGCTGGCGGGCATGCCGCTGCGGACGCGCCCGCGATCTCCCGCCGCCTCCACACGCCCGACCGTCCGCGCTCAGGCCCGATTCGTCAACGACTGCCGCGGCGCGTCCCGCCAACTTCGCAGCCGCACCCTCCCGAGGCGTGAGACCACTTCCCGCGACACGCGTTCACTCGCCCGCGCCAGCCCGTGGTTGTTGCCTGCCCCGTCCGCCGGCTCCGCCAAGACCAGTCGTGGCGCTTATCGCTCGCGATAGCTGCCGTCCCACGTCGGTGGCGCGCGGCGGTCCCGACAGGGACGGCCGCGCGCCACGGCTCTGGGCCGCGCCCGGATCAGGGGCGCTCGGTCACTGCGGTTGGCGGTTGCGGTTCTGGTGTGTGGGCAGTGGGCGGGGGTGTCGGAGGTCTGGCCGCTATGGCCCAGGCGCCGTGGTGGGAGGTGACCAGGCCGAGGAGCTCGAGTGCGGGCAGGCAACGCATCACGGTGAGTACTTCCGCACCGGCGGCGCGGGCGATCTCCTCGGGTCTGGCCCGGCCCGAGGGCGGGAGCCCGTCCAGCACGCGGCGGCTTACTGGATCGAGCCTGTCCAGCAGCGTTTCGGCGGCTCGTGGGCGTTCGGCCAGGTCGTCGCCGAGCCGACCGATCTCTTCGACGATCTCCATCGTGTTGGTCACCAGTCGCGCACCGCCGGCCCGGATGAGGTGATGGCAGCCGACGGACATCGCCGAGGTGACCGGCCCGGGCAGCGCCATGACCGGTACGCCCAGCTCCTGGGCACGGCGTGCGGTGTTACTGGCACCGCTGCGCGCGCCTGCCTCGACCACCACCGCGCCCAGCACCAGACCCGCTATCAACCTGTTGCGGAGCAGGAAGCGGTGCCGCTGCGGTGCCGTGCCGGGAGGCCACTCGCTCACCAGCAGCCCGGCCTCGGCGACCCGCTCGAACAATTGCAGGTTGTCCCGCGGGTACGGCGCGTCCAGGCCACCAGCGATGATCGCCACGGTGCGTCCACCGGCCGAGAGCGCGCCCCGGTGCGCTTCGGTATCGATACCGAGCGCGCCCCCCGAGACGACCGTCCAGTCCCGCGCAGCCAGTTGATGGGCCAAGTCCTTGCCGATGGCCCGGCCGTACTGCGTCGGTGCGCGGGTGCCGACGACCGCCACGGCGCGTTCCACCAACTCATCCAGCCGTACGGTGCCCCGCACCCACAGCGCCAACGGTGGTGCGAGGTCGGGTACACCCCGCCCGGTTGCGGATTCCATCCGCAGCAGCGCGTACGCGGGCCATTCGTCGTCCTCGGGCACCAGCAGGCGGATGCCGCCGCGCTCGGCGTTGGCCAGGTCGGCGTCCACCTCGTCCACGTGGCGCCTACCCGCGGCCGCCCGATCGACCTCTGCCGGGGCGATGCCGGCTCTGATCCGGCGTACCGCCTCCACCGGGCCCAGATCGGCGACGAACCGGTACACCGCGCCGGAGCCGGGCTCGACCGCTCGGCTCAGCCAGACCCGGGCTCGCCGTACCCGCTCCATCGCCCGTGCAGCACCGGAGTCGGCCGAAGCCTCCGGGATGCCTGCTGCGGTGCTCATGCCGCGACCTGTTGGCGCATGCGCATGCCGACCGCCTCGTCCACGTCGCCGGCCTGGGGCGTGGAATGACCGGCCAGATCGGCGATGGTCCACGCCAGGCGCAGAATGCGGTCGTAGCCCCGTGCGCTGACCTGACCCAGGTTGAGGGCCATATCGGCGAAGTGGCGTACCCGCCGGGGTAGTTGCCACCTGGTCCGCAGCTCATGACCGGACACCTCGGCGTTCACCCGCCACGCGGTGCCGGCCAGGCGGGCCTTCGCCATCTCGCGTGCCTGCAAGACCCGCTTGGCGACCGTACCGCTGTCCTCCACCTGGCCGTCGTTGTCCAGCAGGTCGGCGCCGGCCACCGGCAGTAGCTCGACCTGGATGTCAATCCGGTCGAGCAACGGTCCGGACAGCCGCGCGAGGTACCGCGCCCGGACACGCGACAGGCAGGTGCAGCTCTGGTCACCGCTTGGCGCGGCACACGGGCACGGGTTGGCCGCCAGTACAAGCTGGCACCGCGCCGGGTAGCGCGCGATGCCGGCAGACCGGGCGATGGCGATCTCACCCAGCTCCAATGGCTGGCGGAGCGCCTCCAGCACGGCCACCGGGAATTCCGGCGCTTCGTCCAGGAACAGCACACCGCGGTGGGCAAGGGTGATCGCACCCGGACCGGCGATCCGGCTGCCGCCCCCGACGAGGGCGGCGACCGACGCCGTATGGTGCGGCGCCTGGAACGGCGGACGCCTGATCAACGGCTCACCCGGGCGCAGGACGCCCGCAACCGAGTGGATCGAGGTGACCTCGATGGCTTCCTCGTCGCTCAACGGCGGCAGGACACCTGGCAGGCGCTCGGCGAGCATGGTCTTGCCCGATCCGGGCGGTCCGACCATGAACAGGTGGTGGCCGCCGGCCGCGGCGACCTCGATGGCACGCCTGCCGACCGGTTGACCGACCAGCTCCGCCAGATCGGGCGCGGCGACGTCAGCACGCTGCCGACCATGCGGTCGACCGGTCCGCGCGGTGACGCCCTCCGTCGCGTCATCGCTCTCCTCGACCGGCTCGCCCCGGAGGAACGCCACGGCCGCCGCGAGGGTAGGTACGCCGCGCACCTGCAAGTCGCCGACCAGGGCCGCTTCGGCCGCGTTGGCGGCGGGGACGATGAGCCTGCGGATGCCCCGTTCGGAGGCGGCCATCGCAGCGGGCAGCACACCGCGCACCGCACGTACCCGTCCACCGAGACCCAACTCGCCCAGGACCGCTACATCGGCCAATGGGCCGGCGGGGATGTCGCCTGCCGCCGCCAGGACCGCCAACGCCAGCGCAAGGTCGAACTGGGAGCCGGCCTTGGGTAGCGAGGCCGGCAGCAGGCAGATGGTGATACGCCGGGTGGGCCAGTCGAGGTCGGAGTTCACCACGGCGGAGCGGATCCGATCGCGTGCCTCGTGCAGCGCCGCGTCAGGTAGGCCGACGACCCGGACACCCGGCAGGCCGTCGGCGAGGTCCGCTTCGACGTCGATCACCCGCCCGCGCATACCGACCAGCGCGATCGACCGGGTTGTCGCCAGCACCATCACAGCGCTCCCCGGATGTGCCGGATGGTGACCCTGTCGCTGTGACGGACCACAGCCACCACATCGAAGCGCAGCGATCTGATCGGCCCACCCGGCTTGTTGCTGGCCAACCAGCGCAGCGCCAGCAGGCGTAGGCGCCTGATCTTGTCGTTGTCGATCGCTTCGGCCGGGTCGCCGTACCGCGTGCCCGACCTGGTCTTGACCTCACAGAAGACGAGTACGTCGCCGTCCTTGGCAATGACGTCGAGCTCGCCGTCGCCGCACCGCCAGTTGCGGGCGAGGATCGTCAGCCCTCGCTCCTGCAGGTATTCGGCGGCTCGCTGCTCGCCGTACCGCCCTACCGCGTCCTTGACTCGCATAGCGCAAGGGTTGGGGCTCTCCAGGCCTCACAACGGGCGACTTTGCCCGCTGTGGATAACTCAGGAGCCTGTGGACAGCCGTTTGACGATCTCTCCGGGCGGACGCAACGTGGTGGAGCCGCGGGATCGGACGGAGGTGGTGGCGGTGCGCCTTGGCAGGCTGTCAGGTCGCGGGTTCGTCGCCTTCTGGCGCGAACACGCCCTGCACAACGGGAAGTTCTTCGGCGGTGCCGGCCATCGGGTGCGGGCGTGGGCTCGCGGTCGGGATGTCGCCGACACCGGCCCGACCGGGCTCACCGGTGGGCGTGCCGGTGGCCGCGTCGAACGCGACGCCTTCGGGGCGGTCCGCGGCGGGGACCGACGTCAGGTCGTCCAGGTCGCGCATCCGGTCACGCTCGTCGTCTGGCGAGGTCATGAAGCCTCCTCGAACTCGGTCGAGGTGGTCCTACCCGCCGAACGGCTCCTGACCCCCGGGAAGCTCCAGGTCGGGCTTCTCCAACTCCTCGACGTTGACGTCCTTGAAGGTCACAACCCGGACGTTCTTTACAAAGCGCGCCGGCCGGTACATGTCCCAGACCCATGCGTCATGCATGGTGACCTCGAAGTAGACCTCGCCGTCGGCGTTGCGCGGCTGCACCTCAACCGAGTTGGCCAGGTAGAAGCGGCGGTCGGTCTCGACGACATAGGAGAACTGGCCGACGATGTCGCGGTACTCGCGGTAGAGCTGGAGCTCCATCTCGGTCTCGTACTTCTCCAGGTCCTCCGCGCTCATGCCACACCCCGCCGGCTGGCCGCCGGCTCGGTCGCGCGGGCACGCAGTGTCATTTGCATCTCCGGTTGTCGGTCATGCGGTCACGCTCTCCACGGCGGGAGACTGGTTAAGGCCATTCTGGCCCAGAGCCCGGGCGACGTTCACATAGGAGTGCCGGTGTTCGGGGCACGGTCCGTAATTGGTCAACGCCTCGGCGTGAGCGGGCGTGACGTACCCCTTGTGTGTGGCGAAGTCGTACTGCGGGTAGCGCTCGTGCAGTTCGGTCATCATGCGGTCCCGGGTGACCTTGGCCAGCACCGAGGCGGCCGCGATGCAGGCCGCGACGCGGTCGCCCTTCCAGACCGCCAGGGCCGGCGCGCCGAGACCGTCCACGCGGAAGCCGTCGGTCAGGACGTACGAGGGGCTCGGGGACAGCGCGGCGAGGGCCCGGCGCATGCCCTCCAGGTTGGTGACGTGGAGGCCGCGCCGATCCACCTCGGTGGGCGGGATCACCACCACCGACCACGCCTCGGCCCGGGCGACGACCTCGGCGTAGACCCGTTCCCTCGCCTGCGCGGTCAACAGCTTGGAGTCGGCCAGCTCGGGCACCTGACCGCGCCGGCCCTCGGGAAGAACGCACGCCGCCACCACCAGCGGGCCGGCACACGCCCCCCGGCCAGCCTCGTCGGCGCCTGCGATCCGCTCGAAACCCCGTCGCCGCAGGGCTCCTTCGAACGCCCACAACCCCGCCTCACGCCGCACCACAGTCCGATGTGGACTGATCATCGTTTGGGAGCCGGCTGTCGAATGGTCGTGCTCACAGCCCACCAGCTTAGGCGCTTACCTCGCGCGCCCGGGACACGCCGGTCCGCTGCTACCCGTATCGGGTACGGCCTAGCGCTGCCGGTCATCCGGGTGCGCCCTGGCGGTTGTTCGGCGACCGGGCCAGCGTGCGCGCTGCCGGGGCGGGGCCCGGTGCGGCCGTCTGCGGCGGCTGCGGACCAGGCCCACCGGCAGGACCGTACCGAGGCTGAGCAGCAGTGGCACCGAACCGGTGATGATCTGGCTGGTCGGGCCGAGCGACTTGAAGGTCGAGGGCGTACCGAGGGTGTTCCACCGCGATGGTGGCCACACGATCACGAACGCCTTGCCGATCACGTCGTCCACGGAGATCGTGCCGAGGTTCGCGTCGGAGATGTGCACCCTGCTGTCGGCGGATGCGTTCCGGTGGTCGCCCATCACCCACAGCCTGCCGGGCGGGACAGTCACCGGGCCGAACTGCGCGAGCCGGGCGTCCTCGTCGCCGTCCAGGTAGATGTACGGCTCGTCCAGCGGCTTGCCATCCACCATGACCCGACCCTGGGGGTCGCAGCACTGGACGGTCTGTCCTCCGACAGCGATGACACGCTTGATGAAGTCCTTCTCATTCGGCTGCGCGATCCCGATCAGCTGACCGATGCTGCGCACACCGCGCTGGAGGATGTTGCTGGGTCCGGCGATGTGTACCTCGGGCGCCCAGGACTCCGGCCCGCGGAAGACCACGATGTCTCCCGGCCGCGGGTCGTGGAACCGGTAGGTCAGCTTGTTGACCAGCACCCGGTCCCCGGAACAGCCGGGACACCCGTGCAGGGTCTGCTCCATCGAGCTGGACGGGATGAAGAAGGCCTGCACCAGGAAGGTCTTGATAACCACGGCGAGGACCAGCGCGATGGCCAGCAGAATGGGCAGCTCCCGCAGGAACGAGCCCTTCCTCTTGGCGTGCTTGTCGGGCTTCTCCTTCTCACCCGTATCCGCCTTGTCCGGACCGGGCCCATCCGGACCAGCCCCGTCAGGACCGGCTCCGTCCGGATCAGCCTTGGCTGCCTCAACCTTGGCGGCATCCGGGGCGGGTGCGGCGTCATCGACCGTGCCGGGATCGGTTCGCGGGCTTTCGCCTGGCACCGCGGCCCGGGGGCCTGTTCCGTTGGGCGACGGCTCAACACCGTTCGCCGAGAGCTCCGCCGCCGACACCGCCTTGGTGTGTTCTGGAGTCGCTTCCGGAACATCCGCGGTGGATGGCGCGGCAGTGGGTTTTGGGCCAGCGTCGGCCGGGTTGTCCTCGGTCATCGGTTCCAGCCTAGACCGGTATCTCCGAGCCGCTGGTCAGCGGGCCGGGCTGTTCTCCCGCTTCTCCTTGATCTTGGCGGCCTTGCCGCGCAGGTCGCGCAGGTAGTAGAGCTTGGCCCGCCGGACCGCACCACGCGTCACGACCTCGATCCGGTTGATGATCGGAGCGTGCACCGGGAAGGTGCGCTCGACGCCGACCCCGAAGCTGATCTTGCGGACGGTGAAGGTCTCGCGGACGCCGCCACCCTGACGGCGGATGACCACGCCCTGGAAGATCTGGATGCGCTCGCGGGTGCCCTCCACGACGCGCACGTGCACCTTGATGGTGTCCCCTGGGCGGAAGTCCGGGATGTCCGAACGCAGCGACTTGGCGTCCAGGGCGTCGAGCGTGTTCATCGCGGTCTTCGCTTCCTCGTACGGCGGGCGCGCACCGAGCGCGCAGGGGCATCGTGCGATTCCTTCTGGGGAGGTCACCGGGCCCGATCCCGGGCGCTGGCAACCGCTCTACTGTGCCACACCACGCCCGGATGGAAAAAACCGGGCCGGCACCCCGACCCGATGAGTGGGCCTCGCGGGGCTGCTGGGATGGCACACGGGACCTGTGCGCATGCGATGAGAGTCCAGGTCAGAGGCCTAGTTGGAAGGTTCCCCAGGCGATGCGGCCAGGTCCGGTGCCACCAGGTCTGGGTCGGCGGAGTCTGGATGGACCGGGAGCGCGTCGACCAGGGCCGGATCGGCCGAGGCTTGATCAGTCGGGGCTTGATCAGTCGGGGCTTGATCAGTCGGGGCTTGGTCGGCCGGGGCTTGGTCGGCCGGGGCTTGGTCGGCCGGGGCTTGGTCGGCCGGGATCGTGTCCGCCAAGTCTGGGTCGGCGGGGGCTGGGTCGGTCAGGATCGCCAGGTCGGCCGCACTCAAGGCGCCTGCGGGCAGGGCGGCGAGCAGGTCGGGGCGGCGGGTGGCGGTTCGGCGCAGGGCCTGGTCGCGGCGCCAGCGGGCGATCTGGCCGTGGTGGCCGGAGAGGAGAACCTCGGGTACGGGACGGCCGCGCCAGAGTTCGGGCCGGGTGTACGCCGGTCCTTCGAGCAGACCATCGGCGAAGGAGTCCTCGGCGATGCTCGCCGCGTTGCCGACCACACCGGGCAGCAGCCGCCCCACGGCCTCCACCATGACCAGCACGGCGACCTCGCCGCCGTTGAGCACGTAGTCCCCGAGCGACACCTCGTCGACCTGCATCCGTTCACCGGCGTACTCGACCACCCGCTGGTCGATCCCCTCGTACCGGCCGCAGGCGAACACCAGCCACGGCTCGGCCGCCAGTTCATGGGCCAGTTGCTGGGTGAACAACCGTCCGGACGGCGCCGGCACCACCAGCCGCGGCTGCGGCCCGGTGGGCGGAGCGATCGCGTCCAGGGCCCGGCCCCAGGGCTCCGGCGTCATGAGCATGCCCGGGCCGCCGCCGTACGGGGTGTCGTCCACGGTCCGGTGCACGTCGTCGGTCCAGCCGCGCAGATCGTGAACGCGCAGGTCGACCAGCCCGCGTTCGATCGCCCGGCCGATCAGCGACTGCCGCAGCGGCGCGAGGTAGTCGGGGAAGATCGTGACGACATCGAGGCGGATCACAGGTCGAGCAATCCCTCGGGCGGCTCGACCACGATGCGCCCGCCGGCCAGGTCCACCAGGGGCACGATCGCGCTGACGAACGGCACCAGCACCTCGTCGCCGTCGGCCCGGCGTACGGCGATGAGTTCTTCGGCGGGTGTGTGCACGACGTCCGCCACGACGCCCAGCTCGGTGCCGTCGGCCAGTTCGACCCGAAGGCCGATGAGCTGATGATCGTAGAACTCGTCCGGGTCATCCAGCGCGGGCAGGTCGTCGGTGTCGATGACCAGCAGCGTGTTGCGCAGCGCTTCGGCGCCGTCGCGGTCCTCGACGCCGTCCAGGGTCAGCAGCAGCCGGCCGGAGTGCCAGTGCATGCGGGACACCGTCACCGGGCCGCGTTCGGCCGGATCGGTGGCGAGCACCGATCCGGGCGCGAACCTCTCCTCCGGAGCGTCGGTACGGACCTCAACCGACACCTCACCACGGATCCCGTGCGGCCGGCCGATCCGCCCGACGACGAGCTGCACCCGACAGGTCCAGATCAGGCCCGGTCGGTGTCGATCACGTCGACCCGCACGCCGCGACCGCCGATGCCGGCCATCACCTGGCGCAGCGCCTTCGCGGTACGGCCGTTGCGGCCGATCACCTTGCCCAGGTCATCGGGGTGCACGCGGACCTCGAGTCGCCGCCCACGCCGCGAACTCACCTGGTCGACCTGCACGTCGTCGGGGTTGTCCACGATGCCGCGGACCAGGTGGTCCAGCGCTGCCGCCAGCACCTCAGCTCTCCGCGGTGCCCGCGTCGGCGCCCTCGGTCGCCTCCGCGGCCTTGGCCGGAGCCTTCTTCGCCGCCCGCTTGCGCGGCGTCGTGGCCTCGACCTGCGGCTCGGTGCCGGCCTCGGCCAGCGCGGCCTCGAACAGGGCGCGCTTGTCCGGGCGCGGCGGCTTGGTCAGCAGCGGCTTCTCCGGGGCCGGCAGACCCTTGTGCTTCTGCCAGTCACCGGTCAGCTTGAGGATTGCGGTCACCGGCTCGGTCGGCTGCGCGCCAACCGACAGCCAGTGCTGCACCCGCTCGGAGTTCACCTCGATGAAGGACGGGTCCTCCTTCGGGTGGTACTTCCCGATGTTCTCGATGACCTTCCCGTCCCGCTTGGTCCGGGCGTCCGCCACGACGATCCGGTACTGCGGGTTCCGGATCTTCCCCAGGCGTTGCAACTTGATCTTGACAGCCACGTTTGCCAGATGCTCCGTACGTATCGACACGATGGGCGCTCCGGCTCCGCAGTAGGGATACGGCGCCGCTACACCCGAGGGACAAGTCGCGCGGCGGGGAGAGGGACCGCGCGCGACAAGTGCTCGGCCGGCAATTCTGCCATGACATCACCCCTGAGGGCCAAGCCGGGCACCCCGGCCGCGCCACCGGCGCCGGTCAGGCCGGGTTCAGGGGCAATGCTCCCAGTTTGGCGGGATCTCAGGAACGGCCCAGTCCGGGTCGGGGCGGTACGACCAGCGGTCGAACGGCGGGCCACCGGCACGTACGCGAGCAAGCGCCCGGTCACCATCCAGGCGGATCTGGGCCGCCTCCGCCGCCGACCAGTAGTTGGGCAGGCCGGTGGCCGCCACGAACTCCGCCTCGTCCTTGAGCCGCCAACCGGTGCGGTCCGGGGAGACGATGAGGTCCAGTTCGTGGTCCTCGGTGTCCACCCCGTGGATGCCGTCGTGGCTCCAGAGCCGGTGCGGCGCTTCGAGGTTGAGGTAGTAGCAGGAGGGCTGGTCGCCTGCCCACATCAGCCAGACCGAGTACGCCGGGCGTTCGGTCCCGCTGGCGCGCGGTACCAGGCACAGGACGTGCGAGCCGGCGCCGGTCCAGATCCCCGGCCGGTGGGCGCGCGGCAGCAGGTAGCGGTCCGGCACCGGGACGTCCTTGAGCGCCCGGCCGTCGACGACCACCGAGTCGATCCGGGGATATCCCTCGCCCCAGTACAGCGCCAGCCAGTCCGGTTCGTCGGCGGCGACGCGAGCAGTCTGTACGTGGCCGATCCGGGCACCGCGGCGGAACCGCCACAACACCAGCGAACCGACCGCCCACCCCACTGGCCCCGCGGTCGGCTCCGGCCGGTCAGCGGACATCGGCGCTGGTGGCGGGCCTGGTCAGTACGCCCGGGCCACGTAGGCGATCAGGTCGGGTTCGTCGGCCGTGTCCGGGACGGTGCCGTCGGCGCGGACCAGGCAGCGGACGCTCACCGCCTGCTGCGCCAACTGGTCCTCGCCGTCCTCGCCGAGCGTTGTCCACGGGATGCGCGCCCAGCCCACGGCCGCGGCCTCGGCGGCTTCGGCGACGGTGGTCACGTCCGCGATGCGCTCGTCCCGGCGGCGTACGCCCTCGTCGTAGAGCGCCTGGTGGTCCGCGGCCAGCGCGTCGGTGACCGCCGCGACCGCGCCGGAGACCGGTACAGGACTCTTGCTGGCGGCGATGCGGCGTACCAGGACGGCGTTGCCCTCGGCGAGGTCGCGCGGGCCGATCTCGACCCGTACCGGTACGCCCTTCAGCTCCCAGTCGACCGCGCGGCGACCGAACGGGGTGTCGGTGCGCAGGTCGGCCTCGACGCGGACGCCCGCGGCGCGCAACTCGGCGGCCAGTGCGGCGGCCTGGTCGGCGGTCTCCTCCTTGACCGCGAGGACCACGGCCTGGATGGGGGCGAGCGCGGGGGGTACACGCAGGCCGGAGTCGTCGCCGTGGCCCATGATCAGCCCGCCGACCATCCGGGTGGACGAACCCCAGGAGGTGGTCCAGGCCACCTGCCGCTGCCCGGTCGAGTCCAGGAAGTCGATGTCGAAGACCTTCGCGAAATTCTGGCCGAGTTCGTGCGACGTGCCCATCTGCAGGGCCTTGCCGTCGCCCATCATGCCCTCGAGCGTCAGCGTGTTGATCGCGCCGGCGAAGCGCTCCCGGGCGGTCTTGCGGCCGACCACGACGGGCATGGCGAGCACCTTCACCATCAGGTCCTCGTACACCTCGTGCAGGATCTTGCGGGCGTAGTCGCGGGCGTCCTCGAAGGTGGCGTGCGCGGTGTGCCCCTCCTGCCACAGGAACTCGCTGGTACGCAGGAAGACCCGGGGCCGCAGCTCCCACCGCACCACGTTCGCCCATTGGTTCAGCAGCAGCGGCAGGTCGCGGTAGCTCTGCACCCACTTGCCCATGAACTCGCCGATGACGGTCTCGCTGGTCGGGCGTACGACGATCGGCTCGTCCAGTTCCTTGCCGCCGGCGTGGGTGACGACGGCGAGCTCAGGGCTGAAACCCTCGACGTGCTGCGCCTCGCGCTTGAGGTAGCTGTCGGGGATGAACAGCGGGAAGTACGCGTTCTGCGCGCCCGCCGCCTTGATGCGGGCATCCATCTCGGCCTGGATCCGCTCCCACAGCGCGTACCCGTACGGCCGGATGACCATCGTGCCGCGGACCGGGCCGTTGTCCGCCAGTTCGGCCTTGGCGATGACGTCCTGGTACCAGCGGGGGAAGTCGGTGGCCTGGGGGGTGAGCACGGGAGCCTTTACCATGCTGCCAAATGCTACTGCGCTGCTCGCTGCCGCTGGGCCGCGCTCCCCCGGCCGGCGGCATGCGCCGGATCGCGCCCGCAGTCGGGCCGGGATGGGTTAGGCTGCTCGGCAGCGCGCACCAGGGCGCCTCCCGTCCGCGGCAAGCACCGAGTGCTCCTGGATTCCTCCAAGCGTTACGCGTGGTGTCGACCGTCCTGTCGCGCCCGGCTCAGCGGACCCAGGCGCGATGAGGAGGCTTCGATGGCACGCACCCTGCCCGACCACGCCGACGGCGACCAGCTGCGCACCCAGGCCAAGGAGTTGCGCCGCGCGGCCGCCGGTGGCAACCCGACCGCGCTCAGCCGGGTGCGGGAGGTGTTGCCGGATGCGGCGCCGGATCAGCTCACCTTGCGGGATGCGCAGTTGGTGGTGGCGCGGGAGTACGGGTTCGACGGCTGGCACGAGCTGATGAGCAAGGTGGGTACGCGGGACGTCAACGAGCGGGAGCTGCACCGGTGGTTCGGCGTCGAGCTGAACAACGGGACCTGGGACATGATCGAGAACGTCCTCGGGCCCGACTCGCCGGCTGGGGACAAAGATCAGGTTCTGTACGGCGCCTATGCGGCGGCGTACCACTGGGCGCAGGTGGGTACGGTCGCGAACCAGTGCCGTGGGGAGTACCTGATCCACGCCGCGGCGATCGCGGTCGGTTTGCCGGATGTGGCGCTGCGGCATGCGCTGCGGTGCGCTGAGTACGCGGCGCAGCGGCCGGATCTGATGACGCCCTTCGACCTGGCCTGCTCCGCCGAGGCGTTGGCGCGCGGGTACGCCGCTGCCGGCGACCTGGACGCGGCCGCGGAGCACCTGAGCCGTGCCCGCGAGCTGGCCGCCGCGGTGGGCGACGGCGACCGGCCCTACCTCGACGGGCGCCTCGCCGCCGAGCCCTGGTACGGCCTGGCCACCTGACCGACCGCCCAGAATCGCGGGCCGTCGCCAGACCTCGCCCGCTTCGCACGGCTCCGCGGACCAGCCTGATCAACGGCTGCGGCGGGCCGGCGTGGCGGGCCGGGGTAGGTGGCGAGCGAGGGCCACAGCCCGACCAGTCCTGACCGACCCTCCCAGAGTCGCGGGTCGTCGCCAGGCCGCGTCCGCTTCGCACGACTCCGCGGACCAGCCTGATCAACGGCTGCGGCGGGCCGGCGTGGCGGGTCTGGGTACTGGCGGGCGGGGACCACTGGCCGGGCGGCCCTGATCAGCGGCTGCGGCGGGTCCGCATGCGGGCGTGGGTAGGTGGCGGGCGGCGTCACTGCCCGGGCGGCGTCACTGCCCGGGCGGCGTCACTGCCCGGGCGGCGTCACTGCCCGGGCGGCGTCACTGCCCGGGCGGCGTCACTGCCCGGGCGGCGGCACTGCCCGGG